>ERZ809074.14-NODE-14-length-252664-cov-18.018170_pt1 | contig 252664 bp, 213 predicted proteins | sample MGYA00520795_ERZ809074 | MGnify/ENA primary metagenome ERZ809074 (study PRJEB31570, sample SAMEA3212989) | Homo sapiens | biome: human-gut; feature: human gut; material: fecal | place: Sweden | collected 2011 ... | reverse complement strand
TTACCAACACCTGTCTGGTCAAGCTTAGCAAATGGATCGTTCTCGAAGATCTTAGCATCATAGTAAGCATTAAGGAACTTACCAGCATCATCTCTTGAGAAACCGAATGTCATCTGAGTCAGATCGTTTGTACCGAAGCAGAAGAAGTCAGCTTCCTTAGCGATGTCATCAGCTGTAAGAGCAGCTCTAGGGATCTCGATCATTGTACCAACTTCGTACTTCAGATCTACGCCTGCAGCAGCGATCTCAGCATCAGCAGTCTCAACAACTGTCTTCTTAACATACTTAAGCTCCTTAACCTCACATACAAGTGGGATCATGATCTCTGGCTCAACATTCCAATCCGGATGTGCCTTCTGAACTTCGATAGCTGCACGGATAACTGCCTTTGTCTGCATCTTAGCGATTTCCGGATAAGTAACAGCAAGACGGCATCCTCTGTGACCCATCATAGGGTTGAACTCATGAAGTGAGTTGCAAAGAGCCTTGATCTCATCAACTGTCTTATTCTTAGCCTTAGCAAGCTTCTCGATATCAGCATCCTCTGTAGGAACGAACTCATGAAGAGGTGGATCCAGGAATCTGATTGTAACAGGATTTCCTTCAAGTGCCTCATAGAGTGCCTTGAAGTCATTCTGCTGATATGGAAGGATCTTGTCCAGAGCTTCTTCTCTCTCTTCTACTGTATCAGAGCAGATCATCTCACGGAATGCTGCGATTCTCTCTGGATCAAAGAACATATGCTCTGTACGGCAAAGGCCGATACCTTCTGCACCAAGCTCACGAGCCTTCTTAGCATCTGCCGGTGTATCAGCATTTGTTCTAACCTTCAATGTTCTATACTTATCAGCCCATGCCATAACTCTACCGAATGTACCAGCGATAGAAGCATCAACTGTCTTGATAACTCCATCATAGATGTTACCTGTTGTACCATCGATTGAAATGAAGTCACCTTCCTTAAATGTCTTACCTGCAAGTGTGAACTGCTTGTTTTCCTCATCCATAATGATGTCACCACAACCAGATACACAACATGTACCCATACCACGAGCAACTACGGCTGCGTGAGATGTCATACCACCACGAACTGTCAGAATACCCTGAGCAGACTTCATACCTGTGATATCTTCTGGAGATGTCTCAAGACGAACAAGAACTACCTTCTCGCCTCTTGCTGCCCATGCCTCTGCATCGTCAGCTGTAAATACAACCTTACCACATGCAGCACCAGGAGAAGCACCAAGACCCTTACCCATAGGTGTAGCTGCCTTAAGAGCTGCTGCATCGAACTGTGGGTGAAGAAGTGTATCAAGGTTACGAGGATCAATCATAGCGACTGCTTCTTCCTCTGTCTTATGTCCCTCATCTACAAGGTCACAAGCGATCTGAAGAGCTGCCTGAGCTGTTCTCTTACCATTTCTACACTGAAGCATGTAAAGCTTCTTGTTCTCAACTGTGAACTCCATATCCTGCATATCATGGTAGTGATTCTCAAGTGTCTCACATACCTGAATGAACTCTGCATATGCTTCTGGGAATTCCTGCTCCATCTGAGCGATTGGCATTGGTGTACGAACACCGGCAACTACGTCCTCGCCCTGTGCGTTGATAAGGAACTCACCCATAAGCTTCTTCTCACCTGTTGCAGGGTCACGAGTAAATGCAACACCTGTACCAGACTCGTTGTTCAGGTTACCGAATACCATAGGCATTACGTTAACGGCTGTACCCCATGAATAAGGGATATCGTTATCTCTTCTGTATACGTTTGCACGAGGGTTATCCCATGAACGGAATACTGCCTCGATAGCAAGCTTCAACTGCTCTACAGGATCTGAAGGGAAGTCTGTACCAAGCTGATTCTTGTACTCAGCCTTGAACTGCTCTGCAAGAGTCTTAAGATCTGCTGCTGTAAGCTCAACGTCGAACTTAACACCCTTCTCTTCCTTCATCTTGTCGATCAGCTGCTCGAAGTACTTCTTACCAACTTCCATAACAACGTCTGAGAACATCTGGATGAAACGTCTGTAAGAATCATATACGAAACGCTCGAATGCTGGATCTGGGTTACCAGCGATCATAGCTGCAACTACCTCGTCGTTCAAACCGAGGTTCAGGATTGTATCCATCATACCAGGCATAGAAGCTCTGGCACCTGAACGTACAGAAACAAGCAATGGATTCTTGAGATCGCCAAACTTCTTGCCGTTGATCTCCTCCATCTTCTTAACACCTTCCATAGCCTGAGCCATGATCTCATCATTAATCTTACGACCATCCTCATAGTACTGTGTACAAGCTTCTGTTGTAATTGTGAATCCCTGTGGTACCGGAAGACCAATTGTTGTCATCTCTGCAAGGTTGGCACCCTTACCACCAAGAAGATTACGCATGGTCATGTCGCCTTCGCTAAACATATAAACCCACTTGTTTGCCATTTGTCATATACCTCCTAAGTAATCAAATTTCTGCGATAGCAGACTATGGCACGTCCCCATCACACTGCAAAAAATTATAACATAATTTCCACAATTGATAAAGGCATTTTTATAAATATTTAGTAAAATCGCCATAAAAAAACATAAAAAGAAAGGCAATTGGTTTTCCGGACGTATTTTACGCGGAAATCAACTGCCTTTTTTATTCTCTTTTCAGTCCGGGCTGCTCGTATCTACTGCTGCGGAAAATCCGTTCCGGACACTTCCGTATCGTCTGTCGGGGTGCCGGTTGTTTCTTCCGGGTTCTGGACTTCCATCTTCTCCGGTGCATCTTTCACCCGCTCGAAAACCATGCTTTCTGTATCCATTGATACGGTGAGCATTCCATTTTCCACGGTAAAAGCAATCTCCTCATCATCCGAATAAAGCATGCCTTCCTTCCATTGAAACTGCCCTGTCTCCTCTCCGAAGCCAAGGCTTGCCGTGCCATCCGCATACAACGTAAGTGCCATGGAATCCAGCCCATATGACACGATATCGTCGTGAGAATAGCTGTCCCCGTCCGACTCCATGGAATACAGATGGTATACCCCCGCAGCCGAAGCCTTCTTCTCTGATTTTGCACAGGCCGCGAAGATACACATGCATCCCACAAGTAAAAATGAAAGTACGATCATGCGAAGCGCCGTTTGTCGTGTTCTCATGCTGCCGTCCTCTCGTACAACTTGGTTTCTATATAGCCTATGCGCAAATCCTCTGTTTAGAACTTATTTTTCATAGCAGGAAAATACCGCCTGTTTCTTCTCATCGGAAAGCTTCGGTGTGATAAGGCTCACAACCGGCACGATGAGAAGTCCGGCAAGCATTGCAAATGCACCACAGTTGATCGGCGACTGCAATATGGTTGGGAATGATGCTCTTGCGAGCATATTCGCTACCATGATGCCACTGCCGAACAGGAAGTTCACAAGCACGGCGGCCTTCGTCACGCCCTTCCAGTACAGGCTGTAGATAAATGGTGCAAGGAATGCGCCTGCAAGCGCGCCCCATGAAATACCCATAAGCTGTGCGATAAATGTCACGCCGCTCTTATACTGTACAACCGCGATCACTGCGGAGATTGCGATAAATACAACGATGAAGATACGCATGATAAATACCTGTTTCTTCTCTGTCATCTCCTTCACGATCGTGCCACGGATCATATCCAGCGTCAGTGTCGAAGAAGATGCGAGCACCAGTGACGATAATGTCGACATGGATGCAGAAAGTACCAGGATTACAACAACCGCGATCAAAAACGGAGACAGCTTCTCGATCATCGCCGGGATAATCGCATCATAGCCCTGTGCCGCGATGTCGATATCATACAGTCTGCCAAAACCACCGAGGAAATAACAGCCACCAGCTACAATGATTGCGAAGATTGTGGATATTAAGGTTCCTTTTCCGATTGACTTCTCATCCTTGATCGCATAGAACTTCTGTACCATCTGAGGAAGTCCCCATGTGCCAAGTGATGTCAGGATCACAACACACAGAAGTCCAAAAGGATCCGGTCCGAAGAACGATGCAAATGCTCCCGGTGTGGAAGTTGCCTGCGCATCCTCTACTCTTGCCAATGCATCGATTGCCTGCATGAATCCACCATTTGATTTTAATACCGATGCAATGACCGCGATGATTCCGATGATCATGATACATCCCTGGATAAAATCATTGATGGCTGTCGCCATGTAACCGCCTGCGATCACATAGATTCCGGTAAGCACTGCCATCACGACGATGCAGACTGTATAATCCAGATGAAACGCCATCCCAAACAATCTTGAAAGTCCGTTGTAAAGCGATGCTGTATACGGAATCAGGAATACAAATACAATCAAGGATGCTAAGATCTTAAGCATCTTCGAATCAAACCGGACACCGAAGAATTCCGGCATTGTCTTACTCTCTAAATGCTGGCTCATTGTTCTCGTCCGTCTGCCAAGTACATTCCATGCAAGCAAGGAACCGATAAATGCATTTCCAAGACCGATCCATGTGGAAGCAAGACCGAACTTCCATCCGAACTGTCCAGCATATCCGATGAAGATAACCGCCGAAAAGTATGAAGTTCCGTATGCAAATGCAGTCAGCCATGGTCCAACATTTCTTCCACCTAATACAAATCCATTGACATCGGTCGCATGCTTCCGGCAGTAGACGCCGACACCGATCATCACTCCAAAAAATATTACTAACATGATAATTTTAATCGCCATTTTCTCTCTCCTTTTTCTTCTGTCTGGTGATTGTAAATTCCTTCAATCCAGTTCTTTATTTCTCCATTGCGTTATTGCGTAACGCTTTACTGTATTAAAGCGTTCTAATTAAAAGAAAAGGGATGCCGACAAGCATCCCTGTCTCTTATCTTCTTTTAGTATTCAAATTTCTTCTCGAAGTAAGCCTTCAGATCTTCGATCTTCACACGCTCCTGCTCCATCGTATCACGATCACGGACAGTTACAGCGCCGTCTGTCTCAGACTCAAAATCGTAAGTCACACAGAACGGAGTACCAATCTCATCCTGTCTTCTGTAACGCTTACCGATGTTTCCTCTGTCATCGAACTCACAGTTATATGTCTTTGCAAGCTCTGCATAGATCTTCTCTGCACCTTCGTTCAGCTTCTTAGAAAGCGGAAGCACACCGATCTTAACCGGTGCTAATGCCGGATGGAAATGAAGTACGGTTCTCATATCCGGCTTCTCCTCGGTTCCGATGTTCTCCTCGTCATAAGCGGCACAGAGGAATGCAAGTGTCACACGATCTGCACCTAATGATGGCTCAACAACATATGGAATATACTTTTCCTTCTTCTCATCATCGAAGTATTCCATTGGCTCACCGGATGTATTCTGATGCTGTTTCAGATCGTAATCGGTACGGTCTGCGATTCCCCACAGCTCGCCCCAGCCAAATGGGAACAGGAACTCAATATCCGTTGTACCCTTGCTGTAGAAGCAAAGCTCCTCCGGAGAATGGTCACGTGCACGCATCTCATCATCCTTGATGCCAAGATCCTTCAGCCAGTTAATACAGAATTCTCTCCAGTAACGGAACCATTCCATATCTGTACCAGGCTCGCAGAAGAACTCCAGCTCCATCTGTTCAAACTCTCTTGTACGGAATGTGAAGTTACCCGGTGTGATCTCGTTACGGAAGGACTTTCCGATCTGACCGATACCGAAAGGAATCTTCTTACGGGATGTACGCTGTACATTCTTAAAGTTTACGAAGATACCCTGTGCGGTCTCCGGTCTTAAGTAAACTGTATTCTTTGCATCCTCGGTTACACCCTGGAATGTCTTGAACATCAGGTTGAACTGACGGATACCGGTAAAGTTATGCTTGCCGCAGCTTGGACAGCAGATATGCTTCTCTTCCACATACTGTTCCATCTGCTCATTTGTCCAGCCGTCAATGGAACCCTCGATCTCGATTCCGTTGTCAGCCATATAATCTTCAATCAATTTATCTGCACGAAAACGCTCGTGACACTCTTTACAGTCCATCAGAGGATCTGCAAATCCACCCAAGTGACCGGATGCCACCCATGTCTGTGGATTCATAAGAATGGCACAATCCACACCTACGTTGTAAGGATTCTCCTGAATGAACTTCTTCCACCATGCCTTCTTCACATTGTTTTTGAGCTCAACTCCAAGGTTTCCGTAATCCCATGTATTGGCAAGTCCGCCATAGATTTCAGAACCCGGATACACAAATCCTCTGTTCTTTGCAAGTGCTACGATTTTGTCTAAAGTCTTTTCCATATTTTGTAAACCTTCCTTCCTCTCGCACCGGAGTGTGCGGATTCTTATTATTTTTCGGTGTGACTTTCTTCACCATATGAAACATACAACATTTTACAGGCTAATGGTTCAGATTGCAACCATATTTTTGAAATTCATCATACACCATGCATTTTTATGCGTCGGGCTTTTACAGGGATGATAGTATTTCCAGCGATTTGAATTCCCGGTCGATATATGCTTCCCGGAAACGGTCTGCCACGTACTTTAATTCTGCCATCGCCTCTTCACTTAACTGAAACGCATACAGCTTCGTAAGATCTGCCGACTGGATATATTGCAGAGTATAAATAAGTGTCTCGGATACCGTCCGTGTGAGCTTCAGCTCTTTTCCGCATGCCTCACACAGAAGCCCACCTGCCTTCGCATTGAAATATTTCAGTTCCTTCTTATTGCAGCGCACGCATGTATATGCATGAATCCCCTGTCCTTCGATATCCATCAGCCGTACTTCGAACGCATAGCGGATCAGCTGATTGTCCACGGTTCCCTGTTCAAGTGCCTTGAGTGTCACATAGAGCAGATTGAGCTCATTCACACAATAGCAGCCCTCTCTCGTATAATATGACATAAATTCACACACATACGATGCATAGCACAACTTCTCCATATCCAAAGGAAGTCCGGAAAAATATTCCCGGACCTCCGCTTTGACTAACGTATAGGAATCTCTTCCCGGAAATACGGTAAAAGTACCCATCACGAAGCTCTGGCTCGCCGCCCGGAGCTGGCTTACCGCCTTTCTGGCACCATTTGCAAACACTGTGATCTTTCCGCGTTCCTTGGTCAGTATGACCAACCGTTTATCGTACTCCTTCACAAGTGTTGCATATAAAATTATACCCGTTACCTGTATTTCCTCACGCATTTTTTGTTATCTCTCTATTTCTTTTCCCGGTAATGACTCATCCGGATACGTATGGTAATATAAATCACAAGTACGATGGCCACACCAACGAAAATCCATATCTGTACCGGCACATCCTCAATATTATAACACCGGACATTGATCCACATCTGATTGATTTCCTTATTCGCCGTATCATCAAAATACTGCATGACTGCACTCCGTTGCAGTACCTCCTGCGTCGGATACTGTGCAAACAACTGTCTGCGCGTCTGTTCTTCCGGCACAGTCATAATATAATCTTCATTGGTATCATCCCCACAGAAGAAGAAACCAACCGGATACTCTGTTGTATCCTCTTCATCATCCTCTGCCTCATAATTCCATTTCAGATAATCATAGACTGTATCATCGTCACCGCCACTGATCACCGATGTATAACCAATGTAATACATGTTACGCACCGCATTGTCCGGACGAGACACAAAGTTTACAAATGCCTCAGCGGCCTGCTGTTTTTCCGTATCCTGTCCGATTCCGCTTTTCAGCATAACCCAGCCGTCAAACCACAGATTCGTCGACTCCTCCGGCACCGCAAAATCCAGATAGAAATCATCCTCTTCTGCCTGATCCATCGCATAGACAGCATCTCCGGACCACTGGTAGTTTGCAACGACCTTTCCACTGATCATGTCTGCTTTACCGCTGTCTGTCTCAAACGAATAAACATTGCCCTGCATATCCTGCAGGATGTCCTCTACATTCTCGATCGTATCGGAATCCACATCATTCATGATCTGCATCAACCGTTCCTGATAATCCGGTGCATTGCGGAGCGATTCATCCATCAGTTCATCTTTTCTGTAAGAACCAAGTGCCGCAAAATAAGAATCCCGGACATTATCCTTGATTGTAACCTGGCGCTTGAACTTGTCATTTAGAAACACATCCCAGGTAGATGCTTCCTCTTCTGTCATCTTCTCCGGATTGTAGAGAACACCGGTGACGCCCCACATATAGCCTGCCGCATATTTACTCCACGACTCACCGCCGATCTCATTTTCATCAAACGTATCCTTAATATAATCGGATACCCCGCGCACATAGTAATTATCCGGATTGTCTGTATCATAAAAATCTTCTGAAAACGGCACCAGCTTCTTCTCTGCCATCAGCTTCATGATCATATAATCAGACGGACAGACAAGGTCATACACATCGCCGAGTGTCAGCTGGTTATACAGATCCTCGTTCGTACCGAAGCACGAATACTCAACCTCCACGCGCTTGCCGTACGTCTCGTAATACCACTCGGTGAAATCATCGACCATCGAATTCTCACCGAAGATCTCCGCACCATTTTCAAGATCCATGCGTTCTTCTTCGTCCCAGTCACCAAGATCGATATATTCCTCCCAGTTGCAGACACGCAGCTTGATCACGTCGTCATTTCCCTGTGCGTGTGTGATCTTTGTTCCCGGCACCATCGCCAGAAATGTCATCATAGTTGCCGCCGCAACGGCTGTCACACGTTTTAACATCTTATTTCTCATTGCGGACACCTCCTTTTTCAGAGGTTGTCTTTCTGCCAGCCACATTCATGACAACCACTGCCAGAATAACGATCAGGAAGATCACTGTCGAAAGAGCCCAGAGTGCAGTTTTAATCTCTGTCTGTGAACCCTTGGTTGCATTGACAACATACGTACTGATCGTGTTAAACGTTGCCGGTTTTGTATAGCTTGCGATGAAATAATCATCAAGCGAAAGTGTGATTGCCAGCGCAAATCCGGATACGATACCCGGCATGATCTGCGGGATCACAACCTTACGGAGTGCCATCGACGGAGACGCACCAAGATCCATTGCCGCCTCATACAGACTTGCATCCATCTGCTTTAATTTCGGAACCACAGACAGATACACAAATGGAGCAGATAACACTACATGACCGATCAGCAGCGGCACATAGCTTTCCTTATTCATGCCAAATGCAACGATCAGCAGCACGCAGATGGAAAAACCGGTTACAACATCTGCATTGACAACCGGAATCTGGTTGGCTGTGTTAATAAAGTTCTTCGCAAGTTTCTTCGAATAAAACGCACCAATCGCACCCATCGTTCCAAAGATTGTAGCAAGCAGAGATGAAACAAGTGCCAGAAGAACCGTCCCAACGATCATATCCCGAAGCTCACCCTTTGTGAACAGTGTCACATAATTCTGCATAGAAAATCCGTGGATCGAACCGATATTTCCGGAATCCGTAAAGCTGTATACTGCCAGAATCAGAATCGGTGCATAGATAACGAGCAGCATAAGAATCAAAAATAGTTTTCCAATCGTCTTTCTCATCAGATCAGTGCACCTCCTCTTCCCTCGTCCTCATCCGAGTATTTGTTCGTAAAGAGGGTGAAGATCAATATGATCAAAAGCAGGATCAGTGCGATCATTGATCCATTGTGCCAGTCGTAGGATGCAAAATAGCTTCCGATCAGACTACCCATAATATATGTGCTGTTATAAAGCATATCCAGCACAACATAGTTTGTCATAGATGGCAGAAATACCATCGTGATTCCGCTGATAATGCCAGGCACGGAAAGTGGCAGTGTCACCTTCAGAAATGTCTGTACCGGATTCGCGCCAAGGTCACCTGCCGCCTCTATCAGACTCGTGTCTAACTTCATCAGCGTCGTGTACATCGGCAGAATCATGAATGGAAGAAAATCATACGTCATACCGATGACAGAATTTAAAAACGGATGCAGGGCAAGATTTCCCTCTAACACCGTAAGTATCTCTTTTAATGCAGTGATACGCAATGTGAAATTGATCCACATCGGCATCACAAATGCAACTAAGATCACACTCTTATGCCGCATATTGCTGCGCGCTAAGATATACGCAATCGGATATGCAAGCAGTACACAGACGCAGGTCGTCACAACCGCCAGCGCAAAGCTGTACGCAAGTGTACCGATCGTATTCGGGCTCGTAAAAAATGCCGCCAGATTCTGCACGGTAAACTGACCTTGTCCGTTTGTAAACGCATAATATAAAAGAACAAACAATGGGGCTACTACAAACAGCAATAGAAAAAGTGCATAAGGTATACCCAGTCCGCTCTTTGCAAAACGTGAAGAACGCATACAATATCACTCCTTTTCTATTTCTTGATGGAAAACTGGATATGCTCCTCCGGAATAACCAGACTTACATAGTCATCCATATTCCACAGGTATTCATCGTTAACGATGAAATCTTCATCCATATCCGTACGGACCACGTAGCTGTAATGATCACCCTTGTAGATCAGGTTGATGATATGTCCGCAGACGATACCCTCTTCCTCATTATCGCTCATGGAAATATGCCGTGGCTTGATTGCAAGCACGACCTTCAGTTTCTCATAATCAATCACGTCACCATGTGCATCTAAAAGCTCATGCGCGTCGTTAAACTTAGAACCCGGAATGATCTTCGTCAGATCACACTGGATCTTTCCATCAAAGATTGTAAGCTCATAATTCTTGTCTACATCACTCTCGATCTTATTCAGTGTGTGTTCCGGAATCATGATATGAATACCGTCCGGTTCCACATTCAGTCCAACCTGGCTTCCAACCGCTGCGGTCTTCGTCGACTGGATCACGATCTCATTCTTGCCGGATTCCACTGTGATCTCATAGTGGACACCCTTGAATACAACTGATGTAACCGTTCCTGTGATTGCACCATTCTCAGGCGTTGTGATCTCAACATCCTCCGGACGCACAACGACTTCCACCAGCCGTCCATGCTCGACATCATCCACACAGGCAAATTCCGCCCCGCAGAAACGCACCTTGAGCTTGTCTGTCATGATGCCAGTAAAAATATTACTCTCGCCGATAAAGTCTGCAACGAATGCATTTTTCGGCTCATTATATATGTCCTCAGGAGTTCCGATCTGCTGCATACGTCCTTCGGACATGACAACGATCTTGTCCGACATCGTAAGTGCCTCCTCCTGGTCATGTGTTACATAGATAAAGGTAATTCCAAGTCTTTCATGCATACTTTTCAGTTCAAGCTGCATCTCCTTGCGCATCTTTAAGTCGAGCGCACCGAGCGGCTCATCGAGAAGCAGGATCTGCGGCTCATTGACCAGTGCACGCGCGATTGCGATTCGCTGCTGCTGTCCACCGGACAAGGTTGCTACCTTCCGCGTCTCAAACCCTTCTAAGTCTACCATCTCCAGAACTTTCTTTACCTTCCGCTTAATCTCGTCCTTCGACAGCTTCTTAAGCTTTAATCCAAAGGCAATATTGTCAAAAATGTTTAAATGTGGAAACAATGCATACCGTTGAAATACTGTGTTGATCGGGCGTTTGTTTGGTGGTAGATTTCCAATCTCTTTACCATCTAGCAGTATTTCTCCCTCTGTAGGAATTTCAAAGCCCGCAATCATGCGGAGTGTTGTGGTTTTACCACAGCCCGAAGGCCCTAAAAACGTTACGAATTCGCCCCTTTTTACCGTAAGGTTAAAATCCTCTACAGCGACAAACCCATCCTCAAATGTTTTTGTGATGTGCTTTAGCTCAATAATGTTTGTTGAACTAGTGTTGTTTTCCAATAAACTCTCATCCTCCTTGTGTTCCTGACATCCTTATCCATGGCATTGGCGGATGCAGGCCAGATTTTTCTTTCGTATTCTCTACGAAAATGCATAAAAATATGCCTGTTTTTTCTTACAAAAACAAGCATATTTTATCAGATTCATATTCTATTTACAATCAATTTTTTAACGTCTGTGATATTTTCTGTCTTCCTCTTCATACTTCGGGGAGCACGTAAGCTGGACACCTATTTTCTTCAGAAGCTGCTCATCCACCGATGAAAGCAATACCGTCGAATGTGCCTGACAATTCTTCAATTTTGAGAGCTGCTCAATTGCAAGCTTTGCTTTTTCATCCTGTGCCGCCGTCGTGGAAAGCGCAATCAGAATCTCATCGGTATGCAATCTTGGATTGTGGCTTCCAAGATATTGGATTTTGAGTCGCTGGATCGGCTCGATGGCTTCCTTGGATACTAACTGTACTTCATGCGGAATTCCGGCAAGTACTTTAAGCGCATTCAAGATCGCAGCTGCCGATGCACCGAGCAGATCTCCGGTTTTTCCGGTTACGATCGTGCCGTCTGCAAGCTCGATTGCCATCGCCGGATGCCCGGTCTCCTCTTCCCTTGCCAATGCTTTCTTTGCCACCAGGCGGTCCTCCATAGAGACACCCGCCTGCCGCAGTAAAAGCTCTAACTTATTCTTGTCATCCTTCGACTGTCCGTAACGCTTTCTGTCACACAGGCACCGATAATACCGGCGGATGATCTCCTGTGCCGATGCATCGCGGCATACCTGATCGTCAATGATACAATTTCCAGCCATATTGACACCCATATCCGTTGGAGACTTATATGGGCTGCTTCCGGCAATCAGTTCAAACATTGTCGCAACAACCGGGAATATCTCGATATCGCGGTTGTAATTAACGGTTGTCTCACCATATGCTTCCAGATGAAACGGATCGATCATATTGACATCGTTTAAGTCCGCTGTTGCTGCCTCATAAGCAAGATTGACCGGATGCTTGAGTGGCAGATTCCAGATCGGGAATGTCTCAAACTTTGCATACCCGGCCTTCACGCCACGCTTATATTCATGGTAAAGCTGAGACAGGCAGGTTGCCATCTTTCCACTGCCCGGTCCCGGTGCCGTGATGACAACAAGCGGGCGCTCTGTCTCGATATATTCATTCTTTCCATACCCCTCATCACTCACGATATGGGCAATATCACTTGGGTATCCAACAATCTTATAGTGACGGTAAGACTTGATTCCAAGCTCTGCAAGCTTCTTGCGGAAAAGCTCTGCCGATGCCTGCCCGGCATACTTTGTCAGACACACACTGCCAACATACAGTCCTACTGCCTGGAATTCGTCGATCAGACGCAGCACATCCATATCATATGTAATTCCATAATCATCGCGCACCTTGTTATTCTCGATATCCTCTGCACTGATCACGATCACGATTTCAGCCTGGTCTTTTAACTGTAATAACATCTGCAGCTTCGAATCCGGCTGAAATCCCGGAAGCACACGTGACGCATGATAGTCATCAAACAGCTTGCCTCCAAACTCCAGATATAATTTATTATCAAACTGCGCGATCCGGTCACGTATGTGCTGTGACTGCATCTCTAAGTACTTTTGGTTGTCAAAACCGATCTTCATCTTAATTTTCCTCCCGATAACCGTAATTACGAAGTAAGGTATCGCTGTCTCTCCAGTCCTTCTTTACCTTTACCCATAGCTTTAAATTTACTTTCATGTCCAGCAGATTTTCCATGCTGATACGTGCTTTCGTACCAATCTTTTTTAGCATTGCACCCTGCTTTCCGATAATAATCCCCTTGTGGGAATCCCGCTCACAGATGATTGTTGCCTCAATATCTATGCAGCTGCCATCCGGACGTTCCTTCATCCGGTCGATCACAACGGCGATACCATGTGGAATCTCTTTGTCTAACTGGCGAAGTGCCTGTTCACGGATCATCTCCGCCACAATCTGGCGTTCCGGCTGATCGGTAATCGTATCCTCATCATAAAACTGCGGTCCAAACGGAAGCAGCCGCTTTAACGTCTTAATCAGCTCCGCCTGATTGTGTCCGCGCAGTGCAGAAACAGGAACAATCGCATCAAAATCATGTACCTCTTTGTATGTGTTTATAGCATCTGCAACTGCCTGTTTATCCACGGTATCCGTCTTATTGATAACAAGCACCACCGGCGTATTTACCTTACTTAACACATCAATGATATGACGTTCGCCCGCGCCGATAAATGTCGTCGGCTCTACGATCCACATGACGATATCCACCTCATTCAATGTGGAATACGCAACATTCATCATATACTCGCCAAGCTTATTTTTCGCCTTGTTGATACCGGGTGTATCCAGGAACACAATCTGTCCTTCGTCATCCGTATATACTGTCTGGATCCGGTTCCTCGTCGTCTGTGCTTTGCTGCTTGTAATCGCAATCTTCTGTCCGATCAGATGATTCATCAATGTGGACTTCCCCACATTCGGACGTCCGATGATTGCAACAAAACCGGATTTGTATGTCGATAAGTTATCCATATGTTTCTCCCTGTATGTTCTACCTAAAATACGCTCTTTACTTCTGTAAATGCATCCTTCGCATCTTCGATCCGCGCTTCATCACCGATTGCACAGATCACATCTCCATCGACAGCTGCTTCCACATATCCGGCAAGTCCACGGATTACTTCCGGGGTTGCGCCAAGCACTTCATCTCTTGTCCGCTGCAAGTCTGCATCGTCGATTCCCATCAGATAACAGATCAGACTGAAATTGCCATCTGCGGATGGTGTAAGCGGTGAATCCATCCTACTGATCGCACCGATGATATATTTCATCATGTCTCTTTCGTCTGCTTCAAAGCTTCTCACATAGTCCGGTGCCTCCTTATAGATCTCGTATGTCTCCAACAGATTTGGATCACGGTAGGATGTAAAATATGCGTTACCGCTTCGATTGAAGCTGCACATACAGCCATAAGCACCACCCTTCACACGCACATTGATCCACAGATAATCGTATGAGAAGATACACTGCAATACATTCAAAGCGCCGGTATACTCATATCCACGTTCACAGAAATTACCGGCCGTCGCTACATACTGTACCTGACTTGCCGTCTTAAAGCCCTCGTTCTTTTTTACTACCGGAATTTCCTTCACATTCTCAAACGCCAGTCTTGTCGAAAGCTTGCAGGAAAATCTCGTCAGACTCTCAGTCAGCGTATCCTCCGGCTTCTTATCGGAAGTAAAGTTCACGAGCAGGGAATCTCTGCGCAGAAGCTGACCGAGCGTCTCCTGAAGATCAGCAGCCAGTCCCTCATAGCGTTCTTCAAAATGATCATCCAGATCTGACAGATACATATAATAATCTACACCCTCTGTCAGTTCTTTCACAACACCTATTTTAGAAATATATGCCGTTGCGCGTCCCGCCGCTGTTGTATGTCCGTTCGCAAGCAGATCGTCTTTCATTGCCGCACGCGTCTCTGCAATAATCTCCTTCAATCGCTTCTTATCCGAAAGCTTCGAGGTGAACAAAATCTCCTCAATCAATTCCATTGCCTTATCGAGCTGTGCATCCAACATCTTTGCACTGACGACAAAATGTGTAACATAACCGCCATATTCTTTCTTATTGGTGACCGATGTACTGAATCCAATGCCACCAGTATACAGATTGATCTCGTTCGATAACTCACTGTAACTGAAATGCTCTGTATCCACATACTTAAAAATCTCCGTCAAAAGTGCAATTACCGGAAACTTATCATAGTCGATATCATCCATACAGAAGTTCAGGCTGAGATACGTGATTCCGTTTGTAAAAATATCATGGCTTAGTACCTTGACATGTTCAATCTCCAGAATACGGTTATTTATTTTCTTGGCATGCTTCTCGATATCATCGATCGCAAGCATCGGAATCTTCTTCAAGTCTTCCTCTGCATCACCGGAGCTCTGGTACTCCTTCAGATGCATCATGTTCGCACGGATCTCCTCGATATCCGCTGCAGAAAGTGTCTCCTTATATGCCGCAAGCCGTGCCTTCTCACGCTCTGCAATCTCATTATTAAGCCCCTTCTTTGGCATCAGCAGACAATATGACTTGTGCGTATTCTGTAAAATATACTGCTTGATCAGAGCTTCAAAATATCCGGTCTCCACATCCTGCTTCAACGCATCATACACATCGTTCAGGCTGAACAGATCAAGCGCTGCCGCATCATCATAAAGCCATGTAGAAAATGCATTTAATCCGAGCATCAATCCCTTCGGGAATCGTCCAAAGTTTCCTTCCTTATGCTTAAATTCAAAATAATTGATTGCCGCAAGCAGCGATTTCTTATCCATACCCTGCTCCACAATGGAAGCAAGCGTATCCTCAAGCACCTGTATAAATCGTTCTAAATCTTCTGCATTCGCATTCTTTGCAATGATTGAGAAGTTCGGCTGTTTGATACCGTCATCAAAGGATGACAGAATATCCTTGCCAAGCCCGGCATCAATCAATGCCTTTTTGAGCGGTGCGCCCGGTGCCGACAGCAAGGCATATTCAAGAATCGAAAATGCAGTACATAACTTTTTATCCGCACTTGTTCCAACAACTGTGTTGTATGTCAGATAAGTGTTGTCCTGCTCGGATTCATTCTCTGCGATGGAATAATATTCCCGTACCTCTACCGGCTTCTCAAACGCTGGCTCATCGGTCAATGCAGAATCAATCTCTAAATAATCAAAGTTCTGTAAATACTCCTCGTCGATAAACCGAAGTTCCGCCTCTGCATCCATATCGCCATACAGATAGATATAACTGTTGCTCGGATGATAATACCGCTTATGAAACGCAATAAAATCCTCCTGTGTCAGGTTCGGAATTGCCTCCGGATCTCCACCCGATTCAAAACCATATGCAGTATGTGGAAGCAGTGATTTCTCAATAATTCGGTAAAGCTGCTGTTCCGATGAGGAATACACGCCCTTCATCTCGTTAAATACAACACCGTTATACGTGAGCTCCCCGGTCTCCTCATCGATCTCATAATGCCAGCCCTCCTGCATCATGATCTCTTTCTTCTCATACATATTCGGATAAAAAACGGCATCCATATAAACATGCATCAGATTATGAAAATCCTTCTCATTCAGACTTGCAAGCGGATACACTGTCTTGTCCGAATAAGTCATTGCATTTAAGAATGTATTCAGACTGCCCTTGCAAAGCTCCACAAATGGATCTTTCACCGGGAATTTTCTGGAACCGCAAAGCACCGAATGTTCTGTGATATGTGGCACACCTGTATCGTCGGCTGGCGGTGTCCGGAAACCGATTGTAAATACTTTGTTCGTATCATCATTCTCAATCACAGCCACACGTGCCTTTGTCTTATTGTGGGACAGGATATATCCGTATCCATTAACTTCCTTCAATTCCTTCTTTTCCACTACCGTATATGCGGTCAGATTCTCTAATTTACTCAAACGATTCATCCTCCATCATCTATTTCAAATTCTCCGGTCCAAAGCTTTCCGGAAGCAGTTCTTCCAATGTATATACCTTATACGCCTCTATTGTACGTGCTAAAATCACGGCAAATGCGGACGGATTAACGAACTCCCGCAGCACCTGTCTGCACACACCGCATGGTGCAGTGTATCCGGCCTGCGCAAGCGCATCTTCGTCAAGTTTCCCGCCTACGATCGCGATTGCCGAAAATTCCCTGCAGCCTTCACTCACAGCCTTGAAGATGGCTGTCCGCTCTGCACAGTTTCCCGGTGTAAATGCTGCGTTCTCAATATTGCATCCGGTGTATATCTTCGCATCTGCCCCAAGCAGTGCCGCCCCAACTGCAAAGTGCGAATACGGTGCATACGAAAACTTCCGTGCATCCGCTGCAATCCGGATCAGATTTTGTATCTTTTTCTTTTCTAATTTCATATACTGCCTTATCCTGTATTTTGTAAATTATGATTCGCGGTACGCCACTCCTACGCTTCTGTCAGCCGGTAATCAACAACCGCCTTCACGTCACCCGCTTCTTTGCCGCTCATCTTGATGATCACATGTGTTTCCATTCCGGCTTCCGCTTCGATCTCCTGTATTGCCCGCTCGATCACAAGTGCTTCCTTGTACCGCGCCTGACTCTTATACTCCACGCGAATCCGGTTGACACATGTGATATCCTCGACATACTCATTTGCAAGCAGGATGTATTTTGCATTACTCATATGTCCGTTGTAATCGATGTCCGCCTTCGGTACAACTACTGTATCAACAACTTCGAATTCCTTCGGCAGACGGATCTTTCGACCGCATCTTTCCATCGGATACCGCGGTTTAATCTCATATCCTTTTGCATCCTCTTCTTCAATCCGAACCGGATGCTTCGTCTCCATATCCATAAGGGTCCACATCGAATCTGCACAGACAATATCCTCGCCGTTCTCATCCGTCACAATAACATTACGATAGCCGATTGACGTTGCAAATTCATACGCCCAGGTCTTCACGCTTATCTCCTCGAACATCTTCGGAATACGGCGGATCTCAATATTCCAGCCGATTGCGAACCAGGTCCGCTTATGCGTGAGCATATAGTCGATGCCTCTGCCAACCGACTCGGAATTGATGTTGACACAATCCTGCATAGCATCCATCAGACTTCCAAACGACATTCGTCTCGTTGCATCCACATCTGAAAAAAGCACTTTTTTATTATATGTGTACATACTATACCCCTTTATCACGCACGACTTTCGTGGCAGGTGAAATAAATCACCTGATACTCTTTCGCGATTTCTCTTACAAACGCTCTTCCGTGCTCTATCTTTTCCTCATCCAGATTTACAAATGGATCTTCCAGAATCAGAAACGGCTTTTTCTCCCGATACATCGCATCCGCAAATGCAAGACGCATACACAAACCGGTCATATCCTGATATCCCCGGCTGAAATATCCCATATCACGGTACATTCCCTGCTCCTGTCTCTCCATCTCAAACGTCGCCGTAAGTCCATACGCTGTTCCGTCTTCACCTGATAACATCCGGTAATACCTCCGGAATGCATCCATAACCGGTTTCTGATAACGTGCACCGTAATTTTCCTTTGCCTGTGTCAAAAAAGCCTTAGTCTTTTGTATTATATCACATTTTTCCCGAAGCGTAATCAATTCTTCATTAAGAGATTGCAATTTTCTTTCCTTTTCCATCAGTGTGTCAGACTCGCTCTCCAACTCATCAAGTCTCCGGCTGTATTGCAGGATCTGTCTCGACAACGTCTCCATCTCCGATGCCCGCTGTTTCTGCTGTTCCTCCGAAAGCGGCTTTGGCTGTACAGGTTTTGACTCTGGCTGGCGTTTCTTCCTGCCGATTGCATACCCAAGCAGCATACATGCGCCTGCAATCATACTGAATCCACCACAGATAAGGATTAACATATGATACCCTTTGCCTGCCGCAAGCAGCGCATATATAATCACAAGCAATCCTAAGACGATACCTGTGATTCCTTTATATTTCCGCTGTTCGTTTTTTTCATTTCTTCTTTGCTGCAAGGTATCTGCCAGTTCCTGCCCGGATGGGCTTGCAGCTTCTTTCTCTTCGGTTTCCTCCGGTAGCTTCCCCGCCAAGCACGCATTCCAACGCACTTTGACCGCCGTCAACTGGCTTGAAACCGTATCTAACGCTTCCTGCACTACCGTTTTTGCCCGTAATTCCTGTGCAAGCACGTGTGCTTCCCGTTCAAGCTTCGCAAGTTTTCCGGTGCTCCGTTTATCCGACATCTGGTTGATCGCATCGGCAAGCTTTTTATTTGCCACGTCATAACTTGCCATATCTTCGGTCTCTTCCATCTGATCGCCGAGCTTCGCACTCACGCTGTCTGTCGCTGCAAATGCCGCACATTCCGCCTGTCCGATATAGATGGTCCGCATAAAAGACTCCACATTGATTCCGAATAATTCCTGTCCGATCTGTTCGGTGAAATCTGTACTGTCAAGCAGCGTATTCGCATCCTGTAACCGGAAGGAATCTCCCTTTGCCGTCTTCCCGAAGACACGCGACAGCAGATAATATTTCCCATCCGCTGTAAAGGTAAGCTGTCCGCCATAGGTGCCGCCCTGCCACGGCTGGTAACGCTTCCGTTCCTTCTCCAGTTCCGTCCGCTTCGTCTCCCCGGCAAAGCCATAGAACATCACGCGGATAAATGCTGCAAATGTACTTTTTCCTGCGCCATTCGGCAGCACAAAAGCATTGTAGCCATCTGCAAAATCATAGGAGAAATCCGAAAGCTTTCCAAAGTTTTCAATATGACATGTCAGTAGTCTCATATGAACGCCTCCCCGGCAAGCGCCAATATTCCCGTCTGAATGATCTTCGCTTTCTCCTCATCCGAAAGGTCAGTCTGTGCCTGAACCAGACGCACGAATTCACCCTTTAATGACGCATCATACATATATGCGGCATAGTCGATCTCCGGCACAGTATGATCTACGACCTTCGCATAGAAATAGATTTGTGACAACTGCATCGCAAGCAGGTCTGTATCTACTTCCACGCCCACAGGCAGGCTGCCAGTCAGACAGACCTTCACCAGATCGGCAGTCTGCACCTGCATTTCCTGTAATGTCTCTTTAATAGCATCTAAAATATCCACTCCGGATGCACACACGCTTACATCGACAGATGCCTCCCACAGTCTGCGGCTTGCAAATGGCACAAATGTATCCTGAATCTTATGATGTGCCACATCAACCTCGAGCAGGCAGAATCCATGTATGCCACATTCATCAAAGCCTCTGCCCTCCAAACAACCCGGATACACGTAGATGCCCCTTGCATCGAGCTGCTCACGCTTATATGTATGGATGTGTCCGAGTGCCAGATAATCGATTCCTTTATTTTGTAATAAAGCAAGTGGAATCTGTTCCGCATCCCGTCCTGCCCCACTTGCGTATGGCGTCTCCTGCCCATGCAGCATCACAAGGTTAATATGCTTTGGATTAAGCCTTAATGATGTATATAACGTCTGTGCATTCCGTGCAGAGCTTTCCGCACCGGTAATCACGATTGTCGCACCATCTTCTTCCCACGCATAGTAACGCCATGTATCACCAAACAACTTCAGGTTATCCGGGATTTCATCCAACGACTGCAGGAACCCATCTGCATCGTGATTTCCACGCAGATAGAAAAACAAGATCTCCGGGTGTCCGGTAATTGCAGACAGCACCGCGTTTCCAGTTGCCCGGTCAACCTTCTTCGTATCAAACAGATCTCCGGCGATGAGAATCCCATCGACCGATTGTTCTGCGGCGTAGTCCACCATACGCAGAAACGTATGCAGAATCTCGGTTCTCCGCTGCTTCTGCTTATCTCCATCCAGATGTGTAGACAGAGAGGAATTCAAATGAATATCCGCACAATGTATTAACTTCATCCGTTACCCCTTTCTGTCATTTCCTAAAATATCTCAAATCCTAACTGATTCTTCCATTTCAGCACGCGCGCAACTGCCGCATCAATCTGTGCCTCGTCAATTTCTCCATCTTTGACTGCCTGTATGACGGCTTTGATCTGCTCCTGATAATTCGTGGAAAGCAGCATATCATTTCCGGCTTTGACCGCCTGCACCGCCGCCTCGTCCAGATCATATCCCGCAGATACGCCACTCATCATCAGATCATCGGTGATTACCACACCATCAAACTGCAGCACGTTCCGTATCTCCTCGTGCACCTTCTCCGATAGCGATGCCGGATATTCATCATCGATTGCTGCAACTACATTGTGGCTGACTAAAATACAGTCCGCGCCAGCATTTACGCCCGCCTCAAACGGTATATAATCCCGCGTCACAAACTGCTCATACGTTCGCGTATCCTCGATCTGGTTCACATGTGTGTCTCCATTACTACCGTACCCCGGGAAATGCTTCAACACCGTTCCAATCTGTGCCTTCCGCATCGTCGTGACAACGGTATCGACGTACTCTGCCGTCTCCTGCGGATCATCTCCAAACGCGCGGGGATAGATAAAATCACTCGCATCTCCGGACAGATCACAGACCGGTGCGAAGTTCACATTGATGCCATACGATAGAAGCAGCTTTGTTTTTTCTTCTGTATCCTTTCTGATTGCATCCATACCGCCCGACGCATAGATGGATCTCGGTGATGCAAAGGTGTGATCTGCCAGTGCACTGTAACGGCTGACACGCGTCACCGTACCGCCTTCTTCGTCCGTTCCAATTAGCAAAGGAATATCAGAAGCCTCCTGAAAGGACTGGATCTTCTCCGTCAGGGAATCTGCCGTCTCCCCAGCCAAATCTCCCGCAAACAAAATAATGCCCCCAACCGGATATTGCGTTAGCTCATCCGGTCCGAAGCGTCCATCATTTTTTACAAAGAACATCTGTCCGACCTTTTCTTCCAGACTCATCGTCTGGATCTTGTCCTGTATCCGCACATCAAGCACCGTCATTTGTGCATCTGAAGTCGTGTGTGTCTCTTCGCCTGCCGTCTGCTCTGTGGTCACAGGGACTTGTGTCGTAGCTGTTTCTTCCGTATCCCCTGGTTCCGATGAAGTACGTTCTCCATCCCGGAGAAGATTTCCCGAACCGAAAATACCGAAAAACACCATACAGATGATCAATATTCCATATATAATTTTTTTATGCCGATGCATCATTGAACACGATTCCGTCTTATTCATAATAATCACGATTTCTCCGTTCTTCGAACTCGTGATTATCATTATACATTACATATAATAATCACGATTTCTCCGTTCTTCGAACTCGTGATTATCATTATACATTACATATAATAATCACGATTTCTCCGTTCTTCGAACTCCCGAAATCGTAACAGCCATGCGCATTCCGGACTATCGTCCTTCATGCTTATGTCTGTTTATCCGTCATATAAATAAGCAGCTCCGTCTGCAAGCAGCCTCGCTGCTTATTTGCATGACGGAATTATTATATCATGTATTGATCTGATTGCTCGTTGTGCCAATCGACCAGATCCTGCAAGGTAATATTGTCTACGACTTCCGATATCGCATCGTACAGTTTCTCCCAGATACGAACCGTTACGCAGCTGCTTCTTCTGTCACAGTCAATTGGATTTTGTCCAACACAGGCAACCGGGGCAAGCTCGCCTTCCGTCAATCGTAAGATCATACCGACTGTATAATCCTTCGGTGCACGCGAAAGCAGATATCCCCCCTGCGCACCTCGGATTCCGCGCACAAATCCCGCCTTGTTCAATACAGAAATAATCTGCTCCATATATTTTTCAGATATATTCTGCCTCTTTGCAACGTCTTTTAAACTGATCGGTTCTCCCGTGTTATAGACTGCAAGATCCAGCATCAGGCGAAGTGCATACCTTCCCTTTGTTGATATTTTCATGCAAGTTCCTCCATAAAGTAACCGATTATATAATTTCGGTCTCGTCGCTTTCCGCAGATACCAAAAATTATATAATCGGCACTAACATAAGTCAAGATAACAAACTATATTTTATCCGTTCATTTTCTTCTTTTTACTGCTCTGCAAACAATGCAGTTGAAAGATATCTGTCACCAGAATCTGGAAGCAATGCAACGATTGTCTTGCCCTTGTTCTCTGGTCTTTTTGCAAGGATATCTGCAGCTTTCAATGCTGCACCGGAAGAGATGCCAACCAGAACACCTTCCGCTCTTGCAAACGCTCTTCCCTCTTCAAATGCATCATCGTTCTCGATTGTAATGATCTCATCGTAGATCTTTGTATTCAGTACCTTTGGTACGAATCCGGCTCCGATACCCTGAATCTTGTGGGATCCGGCCTGACCAGTTGAGAGAACTGCACTTGTTGCAGGCTCTACTGCTACAATCTTCACATCTGGATTCTTAGACTTCAGATATTCACCAACACCTGTCAGTGTTCCGCCTGTACCAACACCGGCTACGAAGATATCCACCTTACCCTCTGTCTGCTCCCAGATCTCTGGTCCGGTTGTCTTCTTGTGCATCTCAGAGTTGGCTGGGTTATCAAACTGTCCAAGGATGATTGCACCCGGGATAGACTCCTTCAATTCTTCTGCCTTTGCGATGGCACCTTTCATACCCTTAGAACCGTCTGTCAACACAAGCTCTGCACCATATGCCTTCAGAAGATTTCTGCGTTCTACACTCATGGTCTCCGGCAGTGTCAGGATTGCACGATAGCCCTTTGCGGTTGCAACGGCCGCAATTCCGATACCTGTATTTCCGGATGTCGGCTCGATGATTGTTGCCCCCGGCTTCAGCTCTCCCTTTTCCTCAGCATCCTCGATCATTGCAAGTGCAATACGATCCTTTACAGAACCGGATGGGTTCAGGTACTCCAGCTTTACATACAGATTTGCATCTGTCACGCCTGCCTTCTTCGCATAACGGTCTGCCTGAAGCAATGGTGTATTACCGATCAATTCCAACGCACTTTTAATTACTTTACTCATAATGTCTACCTCCAGATTTTCTTATATTTTTCTATCGTTTTTCTATTTCCCTATATTCCTACCCGCTAAGTAGGATTTGAGTGTATTATAACACGATATAACCATTTGTCAATCACTTTTTTGATTTTTTTATAAAAAAAAAGAAACCGCACTTAAACGGTTTCTCTTTTTGACAATTCCCAGAACGCGACTGCACTCGCAGCCGCCACATTCAGCGAATCCACACCATGTGTCATCGGTATCTTCACCGTATAATCGCTGTGCGTGATCGTCTCCTGCCGCAACCCTTCTCCTTCCGTTCCAAGGATCACAGCGAGCTTATCAAGCTTCGCAAACCGCGGATCACAGATCTCGCACGAATCATCCCGCAGAGCCATCGCTACACACGGAAATCCCAGCGTATGAAGCGCCTGCGCGGTATCTTCTTCTGACTTCGGCAGATACGTCCACGGAATCTGGAATACCGTACCCATACTGACCCGAATTGCTCTCCGGTATAGCGGATCGGCGCATCCATGTGTCAGAAGCACTGCATCCATGCCAAGTGCCGCAGCAGACCGAAAGATTGCTCCGACATTCGTCGGGTTCATCACGTCTTCTAACACTGCAATCCGGTACATATCACGGCATAAGATGTCCGCCTGTGGAAGCTCATTTCGTTCCATCGCACATAACATTCCACGCGTCAGCTTAAACCCGGTAATCTGCGTCAGTACATCAAACCTTGCAGTATAGACCGGAATCTCTCCACACACCTCAAGCAATCCCTGCTGTTTTGGTACCTCCGCTTCATCCATCAGGACAGAAATTGGACGATATCCGGCAGCAAGTGCCCGCTCCACGACGATCGGGCTTTCCGCGATAAAGATACCCGGCTTCGGCTCCCGGTAACGAAGGAGCTGTACCTCTGAAAGTCTGGCATAGATATCCAAACCTGCATCCTGTAAATTCTGTATAGAAATAAAATGTGGCATGAACACACATCCCCTTTCCGTGACATGTGTCCATGCCGCAATCGTAACCTTTATTTATGAGAAATAAGCAACACCGGACTCAAAGATCTTCTGATCCTGATCTCCGTAGATATTGACTGCCACTGCTGTTCCCTTACGCTCTGAGTGAGCCATCTTACCAAGTACACGGCCATCCGGACTTGTGATACCCTCGATTGCGTAGTAAGAACCATTGACATTGTAATACTCATCCATTGTTGGATTTCCATCCATATCAACATACTGGGTTGCAACCTGTCCATTTGCGAAGAGCTTCTCTGTCCACTCCTTGCTTGCAACAAAACGTCCCTCACCATGTGAGATTGGCACGGTATACACACCGCCAAGCTTTGCCTTCTGCAACCATGGGCTCTTGTTTGTAACAACCTTTGTGTAAACCATCTTGGACTGATGACGACCGATGCTGTTGATTGTCAGTGTCGGTGAATCATTCTCCTGTGGACGGATCTCGCCATAAGGAACAAGTCCGAGCTTGATGAGTGCCTGGAATCCGTTACAGATACCAAGTGCCAGTCCGTCACGCTCATGCAGAAGCTTCATAACCTCATCTGCGATCTTTGCATTCCGGAATGCAGTTGCGATGAACTTACCAGAACCATCCGGCTCGTCACCAGCGGAGAAACCACCTGGGAACATGATGATCTGACTTTCACTGATTGCCTTTGTAAATGCATCTACCGAATCACGGATACCCTGTGCATCCAGATTACGGAATACGATTGTCTGAACCTCAGCACCCGCATTCTCAAATGCCTTGGCTGAATCGTATTCGCAGTTTGTACCAGGGAATACTGGAATAAATACCTTTGGTTTTGCTACTTTATTCTTTGCCACATAGATAGAACCGGCATCATACAGTCCTGTACTTACCTTTCCATCTACAATCTTCAATGTATCGTTGATCTTATCATTCTGTTCTACGCCGGACTCTGTTGGGAATACTTTCTCAAGCTTCTTTGTCCATGCATCTAATGCCTCATCCATTGTGATCACTGCATCGCCATATACAAACTCCGGTGCATCCTGTACTTCACCGATGACTGTACATGGAATACCAAGCTCTGTCACATTGTCCTTCTCTACTTCGAGAATGATAGAGCCATATTTCTTCGCTGTAAGATCGTCTGCATCAACGGTCTTCGCAAGCTTCACACCGAGCTTGTTACCAAATGCCATCTTCGAGATTGCTTCAATCATACCGCCAAAGCCGATTGCATAAGCAGATACAACCTTGCCCTCTGTGATTGCCTGATGCAGCTTCTCATATTTATCCATGGCATCCTGATAATCCGGCTTGTCGTAAGCATCGCGCTTGATATCGAAGCATACAAGCTGATTACCTGCCTTCTTCAATTCTGGTGTCACTACATCCTGATAGCTTGCAACATCGACTGCGAAGCTGACCAGAGTTGGTGGAACATCAATATCATTGAAGGAACCAGACATGGAATCCTTACCACCGATAGAAGGAAGTCCAAGTCCCATCTGTACATCATATGCACCAAGCAATGCAGAAAGTGGAAGACCCCAACGATATGGATCGGTACCAAGTCTCTCAAAATATTCCTGGAATGTCAGTCTAACCTTGCTTACATCACCACCTGCAGCAGCGATCTTTGCAACGGAAGTCAGTACCGCATAGATGGCTCCGTGATATGGGCTCCAGCTTGACAGATATGGATCAAAGCCGTAGCTCATCATCGTAACTGTATCGGTCTTTCCCTTCAATACTGGAAGCTTTGCGATCATCGTCTGTGTCTCGGAGAGCTGATACTTACCACCATATGGCATTGTAACCGTACCTGCACCGATGGAGGAATCGAACATCTCCACAAGCCCCTTCTGGGAAGCAACATTCAGATCCGAAAGTGTATCTAACCAGAGCTTCTTCACATCAGAAGCATCCTTCTTCTTGTCAAAATATTTTGCAGATGCATCTGGCATAGCAACCTTGACATCTGTCTCCTGATGTGCACCGTTTGTATCAAGGAATGCACGGGACAGATTCACGATCTCCTTGCCTCTCCATGAAAGCACGAGACGCTTCTCTTCTGTTACAACAGCAACTGCAACTGCCTCTAAGTTCTCCTCAGCGACGTACTGCATCATCTTGTCAACATCCTTTGGATCAACAACGACTGCCATACGCTCCTGAGACTCGGAAATCGCAAGCTCTGTACCATCAAGACCTGCATATTTCTTTGGAACCTTATCCAGATCGATCTGTAAACCATCGGCAAGCTCACCGATTGCAACGGATACACCACCTGCACCGAAGTCGTTACATTTCTTGATTAAGCTTGCAACCTCTTCCCGACGGAACAGACGCTGAATCTTACGCTCCGTTGGTGCATTACCCTTCTGTACCTCAGCACCACATGTCTCGATGGAGCTTTCTGTATGTGCCTTGGAAGAACCGGTTGCTCCACCACAGCCATCACGTCCGGTACGTCCACCGAGCAGGATGATGATATCGCCCGGATCAGAATTCAGACGCTTCACACATCTTCTTGGAGCAGCACCCATAACAGCGCCGATCTCCATACGCTTTGCCACGTAATTTGGATGATATACTTCCTTTACAAGTCCGGTTGCAAGTCCAATCTGGTTACCATAGGAGCTGTAACCTTCGGCAGCAACCTTCACAATCTTTCTCTGTGGGAGCTTACCATGCATCGTATCCTTCAAAGATACAGTCGGATCTGCAGCTCCTGTCACACGCATTGCCTGATATACGTAAGAACGTCCTGACAGCGGATCACGGATTGCACCACCCAGACAAGTTGCAGCACCACCAAACGGCTCAATCTCTGTTGGATGGTTATGTGTCTCGTTCTTAAAGCTTACCAGCCACTCTTCTTCGACTCCATCGACCTTAACTGGAACAACGATCGAACATGCATTGATCTCGTCTGACTCTTCCTGATCGTCAAGCTTGCCAGCCTTCTTCAGTTCCTTCATTGCCATAAGGGCGATATCCATCAGGCAGACAAACTTATCGTCTCTGCCCTTGTACATTTCCTTTGTTGCTCCAACATAACGATCATATGTCTCGGCAATCACATCCTTGTAATAACCATCGTCGAATGCAACATTTGTAAGCTCTGTTGAAAATGTTGTATGACGGCAATGGTCAGACCAGTATGTATCGAGCACACGGATCTCTGTCATAGATGGATCTCTGTGTTCTTCGTTCTTGAAATAGTTCTGTATATGCTCAAAATCCTTGATTGTCATAGCAAGTCCGAGGGAATCATACAGTGCCTTTAATTCTGCCTCTGGCATATCCTTGAAACCATCGAAGATCTTCACATCTGCAGGTTCCTCAAAGTTTGTAACCAGCGTCTCCGGCTTTGTCTCATCTGTGATACGGGAATCCACCGGGTTTACAACATACTCCCGGATTGTCTGCATCTGCTCTTCTGTCACGTCACCCTCTACCACATAAGTAGTAGCTGTCTTGATGACCGGTGTCTCCTCCTCGTTCAGAAGCTTGACACACTGCTCTGCAGAATCCGCACGCTGATCAAACTGTCCCGGAAGATATTCCTGCGAGAAGCATTTTTCCTTCTCATTCATAGGGAATGATTCTTCATATACGACATCGATCGGTGGCTCTGAGAAGATTGTAACCTTCGCTTTGTTGTAGGTATCCTCCGATACACCTTCCATGTCATACCGTGTCAGGACGCGGACATTGTCAGCTTTGATTCCAAGGTAATCCTTGAACTGCTTCTTTAAGTCCTTTGCCTTAACCGCATAAGCATCTTTCTTTTCTACATAGATTCGTCTAACCTTGCTCATGACTTTCCTCCTGAATTTTGTAATTTACTTTCTGCATCTTACTGGTGCATACGTCTTACAATTTTGTATATTACCACATTTTGGAACACGAGTGGAGAATTTTGTACAAAAAATACAATTCCATCCGTCGGTGCCAAAACTTCAGCCTTAATATTACCATCCATCGGGTTAATGATTTCCGCAAGCACCTGCCCGCGTTTTACCTCCTGATTTACCCCGACGATGCAGCGGAAAAATCCCGCCTCATCGGCACGTACCGACACGAGATCTTTCTCTTTTAATGTCGTTGAGATATATCCTCCATGGCTCTCATAGCGGATGATTCCCATTCGCGTCAGGAACCGGAGCACTGCACTGACTGCCATCTTCGCACTCTCGCCATCCAACGTATCGGTGGTCGCAGAATAAACCGAAAAGGCCTGCGTTCCCGTCTTTTGCCAGTTATAATTGAGCGTTGCCGTATCAAACGAACGCGTATCCCCGGTAAGTACATATGGCATACCAAACAGATTGGCAAGGCTTGTACTCTCTGTTCCTGTCTCCATCATCCGCACATGTGGGATTGAGATTCCCTGCAGATAAAAGCTTGCAAACTGGATACCGTATGTATAGTCCTTGACACGGTCCATCAGCGTCGCCGCAATCCGGCTTGTCGCAGTACCCTCGATATTTCCCGGAAATGAACGGTTGATATCCGAATCATCCGAGATCCATTTTTTCTTTTCTGCGTTCATTGAACTGTAATTGAGTGTCGGGATCAGCAGGATTTCCTTTCCGGCTACCACATCCCCCTGTGCTTCAATCTCTGCCAGTCTCTGTGCCAGAAGTGAGCACATATATAACTGCTGGTATTCATTTCCACGCATAGATCCAACAATACACGCTGCCTTATCTCCGCGTCCATATGAATATCCATGAATGTTAAACTCTCCACGAAACGCTGTGTTCATGGAAAAGATAATTTCTTTATTCATAGGCGTTTCCTCCCACGATTCTTGCAAGCAGGGAACCTTCCTCAATGACCGGATAATCACGTAATGAACAGATCATGCCATCTCCTGTGGCATACACGACCTCTTCCACGGCTCCAGTGATCACGTTGACAACCGTTCCAAGCTCGTCCCCCTTTTTTACCTGTGCAAATAACTGTACTCCCGGAATAAAGATACCACTGCTCTCTGCATTGATATACCGGATATCCTTATCGTTTGTGATCGGAACCTTCTTTGGAGTCACCGTGTTTCCCTTCCAGATTCCCATCTCCTTCATCAGTGCAAACAAACCGTCCACGATTGCATTGCAATACTGCTGATTGATCCGATAGGCTACGCCGGACTCGATCACAACCGAGCGCACGCCAACTTCATTTAAGGAATACGCAAGACTGCCATTTAATACAGAATTACTTGGATGAATCCAGATCATGTCAACATTCAGACATTTAGCGATTGGCATCAGTTCATCCACCCGGTCATCATTCATACGCACCTGCGGTACCTCATGTACATACAGGTTACTTGCATGCAGATCAATACACACATCCGCACCCTTGATATCATCGAAAATGCAGGACGCCGTATATTCCCCCAATGCACCTAGCTTTGATCCTGGAAATATGGAATTCATGTCAATACCGGAACCCGGAATCTCTCTTGTTTTCGAATCCAGTCCCATCGGATTTAATGCCGGATACACATCCACAATTCCGATCAGATTTTCATACTCCAGCTTGATCCGGCGAATTACCTCATAGCAGATATACTGTCCCTGCAGCTCATCCCCGTACAATCCGGATACGATACAGATTCTCTTTTCTTCTCCCGTAGGAAAATCCGGTGCCAGATGATTTTTCTTCACCTTCAGTTCTTCTTCCACCATCAGATCTACGGATACAACTGTCTCTATCATTTATAACGACTCCATTAACTTGATTCAAACAATACAAATGGTCATATATACGTAGCGGGTATATACGACCATTTCATACTTGTTTTTATTTATATTTAACCTTCGAGTACGGTCTTTAACACGTTCTTGATCGTCTCTACATCAAATGGCTTTGCAATAAACTCTGCGGCACCACTCTGTACTGCCTCTAACATATTGTGCTGCTGACCGGCTGCAGATACCATAACAACCTTTGCGTCTGGGAAATCAGCCTTGATTTTCTTCAGGCTGTCGACACCAGACATCACTGGCATTGTAATATCCATCGTGACAAGATCTGGTTTGTACTGTGCGTACATATCATACCCTTCCTGTCCATTTTTCGCCTCACCAACAACTACATATCCGTTTGCTTCCAAAAGTCCTCTTAAGATTTTACGGGATGTTCTGGAATCATCTACAATCAATATATTTGCCATGATCAATCATTCTCCTTATTTATCTTATTCTTTCCTGTATTAGCTGATATTCCACTTTGTCTCCATACAGATTACAATATCTGCACGCTCGCCATGCACATAACATGGAAGCAGGAACATCATACCCTCTGAACTGATGGTTGTGATATCGGTATACATCTCTGGAGGAAGCATATCAATATGCACACCTTCAAGAGATTCCTTCGAAGCAAACAATCCGTTACATACATTGATAAACTCGCAAACTGCATCGAGACTGTCCTCATCGATCACTTCGAACTCTTCCTTCGCAAACTCGGTTGCAATTGGCTTTATTCCAACATTACAGATACCAATAAACAAATTGTAATCGCCGGTAAAGCACTGGCTGGCAATGTATTTACTTGTATATGTATGGATTCGTTCAATCCGCTCAAAACGAATCTTGTTATCAACAAAACGAACCATATTTCTGGCGAGCAATGCAAGATAATCCTTCACGGCTGCCGGAACCTGGTTATCCTTTAAAAAGATCTGAATGATCTTGTCAATATCCGAACTCTTCAACGCATCGATTTCAAGTGCTGTATATCGCTCTGACTTTTTATAATGATTCAGATACTTCTGAATATCCTCCAAAGTAAGCAGCTTGCGCTCTACAAGTGCCTGTACGAATAAAAGATAGGAATCACCCTGTTTTTTCAGAAGCTTCCCAACCTGCTCGTCTGTCAGATAACCCTTCTCCACAGCAATATCTCCGAATCTGGCATCCTTCATCGCCTGCAGCTGATTGACTTCATCCGCCTGTTCCTTCGTCATAAGTCCTTCGCTGACTGCAAGCAATCCCATCTTCACACGTGCTGTACGACTCGCCTCTACGATTTCCATATATTGCTCATGTGTCAACACACCAACATCTTCGAGATATTTTCCAAAATAAACTCCAAACATAACGCCCCTCCTTCATGTAACTCTTCTCTTCAGTCAAGAAGTCATAATTTATTGATTATTATACACAATCTCCAGCCAAAAAGCAACTGTCGGGCAAATGCAAAAAATGAGCTTTCATGATTGAATATTCTATTTTTTTCCTATATAATATATTTATTACATTTATGATACATACTTTACTTTGAGGTGAACGGGTTATGTCTATACAAAAGTCTTTGCGATTGTCGCTTGTTTTAATGGCGTGTCTGCCACTTATATTTCTGACAATCTTTACATACAATTTATCTTATAAAAAATACATGGATCTTGCAACACAGTCCACAGTGGAACTTGCGAAGAACTACGGCATGGGCTTCCAGTCCCAGCTTAACTCACAGATCGCCGAAGTAGAGGGACTTGCAAATGGTACAAACATCCAGAATCTTGTACTGGAGAATTACAATGGTGTTACGCTTGGAAATGATTCTCCTTATTATACGAATGTCACAGATCTGTTTGCAACTGCTTCTGATTATGCCGGCAACAACGTGAATTACTATCTCTATGATGTAAACGGATACTACATTACTAGTTCTGACAACACCAATACGGATGACTGGCAGGAACATATGGCAATTCCGGTCGAGGATATCACAGAAACAAAAATCTTACAGTGTTCACCACTCGATGAAATCGAGAGCATTGATGTTGTATCCCCGATCATTATTAAAAGCCAGATCGTTGGTCTGATCCGTGCCAATATCACCTCCCGGTATTTCGGCTCCTTTATCCCGGAAGATGGCTCTGCATTCATCATGACAAATGATGGCGGCTACCTCTTTACTTCGACCGGGCTAACCGGACAACGGGAACTGGAAACACAGGCGTTTAATTGTCTGAACGGCGCGGACAACGCGAAGGACTATGGACATCTGAAAGCTTCCTCCTTCAAAAATATCTATGGATTTTGCAAGCTTTCCGACTCCAACTGGCTGTATCTGATCAAACAGCAGGGAACTCAATACCAGCAGATATTGGCAACCCTCCCGATTACCATGAGTATCACACTCATCATCATTTTAATGATTGCTATCTGGGTGAGCCGGATCTTATCCGCGAAATACACAGAACCAATCTTTACCCTGCGCGACAACATGACGGACGCCTCCTCTGGTAATCTGGATGTCAAATGTGATGTTGCCTCTGATGATGAATTCGGAGATCTCTCCCGCATGTTCAACAGCATGATGGATATCATCTCCAACAACTACAAGGAATTATCTGCTTCCAAAGCTGCATTAGAGGTCAGCGAACAGGAACTGAAAAAGAACTATGCCCATATCGAGCAGCTTGCCTATCACGATGGCTTAACCGGACTTTATAACCGTGTTGCTTTCATGAAATACGCTTACAAGATCTTCCATGACGCAAGCGTCGGTGCCAGCAAGCATGCCATTTTCTTTATCGACTTAGATAACTTTAAAAATATCAACGATACACTCGGACACGACTATGGTGACCTTCTGTTAAAGGATGTCTCCGACCGGATGCTTTCCTGTATCGCTTCCGATGATATTCTGGCACGTAACGGCGGTGACGAGTTCCTGATCTTAAAAAATCGCTTCGATACCGTGGATGATCTGGAAAACTTTGCAAGCCAGCTTGTCAATGTCGTACATCATCCATTCATCTTAAACGATGAAACCGCTGTGGTTTCCATGAGTGTCGGTATCGCAGTCTTCCCAAACAACGGTCTGACGGTAAGCGAGTTGATCAAGAACGCAGACATCGCGATGTACAATGCGAAAAACTCTGGCAAAAACAGCTACCGCTTCTTCGACAGCTACATGGAGGACGATGTCAACCGGAAAAATGATCTTGCAGATATTCTATCTCATGTTATTGATAAGAACGAAATTTACTTACAGTACCAGCCACAGGTCAATGTGGAAAGCGGTCAGGTTACCGGCTATGAAGCGCTGATGCGTATTGAGTCTGAGCTGGTTGGTTTTATCTCTCCTGCAGAATTTATTCCGATCGCAGAAGAAACCGGTATTATCAACATCCTTGGGGAATGGGCATTGATTGAAGCCTGCAACTTCAATCAGGTACTGATCAAGAGCGGATTCGGTCCACTCCGTGTATCTGTCAATGTATCAACCACCCAGTTAAAGGATGATCATCTGATCGATATCATTAAAAGCATTCCGGAAAAAACAGGTATGGATCTGAAACATCTCGAAATCGAGATCACAGAAAGTGTCCTGATGAATTCGTTTGAACACAACTTAAAGCTGATCAATCAGATGAAAGAGCTTGGTTGTTCCATCGCCTTAGACGATTTCGGAACTGGCTACTCTTCCTTCAACTACCTGACACAGATTCCAATCGATACGTTAAAGATTGACAAATCCTTTATCGATGGTATCTGCAGTAACGAAAAGGACCGCTGCATCGCAGACTCCATCATTGATCTGGCACACAAGATGGATATCTCTGTTGTGGCAGAAGGTGTGGAGGATAATGAACAGCTGCAGATTCTGCAGAACCAGTTCTGTGACACCCTGCAGGGCTATCTCTTCTCCAAGCCTTTAAATTCTACCGATTTTATTGAGCTTTTAAGCAAACATAAAACTTTACATGACTAAAAAGGCGTCCCCATCAAACAGATGGGGACATTTTTTATTTCTGTTTATGACTCCTCTTTCTTCCTATCAAACCCATTCCGATTCCAACTGCACTTGTACACAGAACAAGAATCGTCAGAAACAGATTTGCTTCATCTCCGGTCTTTACCGCCTGCTCCTTAGTCGGTATCACCTGTGTGCTTGTCCCGGCAACAGTCGTTTCCGATGTTTCCGATGTTTCGGTGGTTTCTGTCGTTTCTGTCGTTTCGGTTGTCTCCGTTGTTTCGGTGGTTTCTGTCGTTTCGGTCGTTGTGGTCGACGGCTCTTCGGGAAAACAGATTGTCTGTGCGAGATCCGAAAGATCTGTATGTGAAGCAACGATCTCGCCCGGATATGCCGTATCTTTTACCGTCTCATAGAACACCACTTCCTGTCCACACAGTGCATCCAGAAACAGAATCTCATACTTCACTTCGATATCCATATTTACCTTTTCCGCGACAAATGTCACAGGCTCATTCTTTGCCATATATGGTTTTTCCAAAACCGTACCATCCTTTTTCCATCGTGCTTCCCCTGAAATCGTATAGGTGTGTCCAATCTCCAGATTCTCAAATGAAACAATATCCTTACATGGCACAAGTGTCCCCTTTGCACGTATATCAACAATTGGATTTTCAAAGCCTGCCTTCGTTTTAATCTGCGGAAATAGCTCATTTATAATCGTTCCTAACTCAACATGCGCGCCATCCTCCTGTATAGATACTTCGATTTTCTCAGCATTTCGATACTTATTTTTATTTGCCTCACAGCGAACCTCTTCGATGTAATACGTTCCATACGGCAATGCGCCCTTCGTATCATCCACGTCTGCCTGTCCAAACCAGATACCCGCACCTGCCTCTTCCTGATTCGTATGATACGAATGTGGAATATAGGAAGCTGCCGTCGAGTAATACCCATTTTCATCTGTCCAGACGATGTGGGATTCTCCCTTTGTATCAGAAATAGAAAACGCAATATTTGCAAGCGGGGTTCCATTTTCATCCACTTTTGTAAAACTGAGATCCCCACGGAAATGAAGAATATTCACTGCATCTTTTACAACAACCTCCATTGGGGTTGTCTGATCTTTTTTGATCTGTACCCAGACTGGCGTATCATCTAACAACATATAGTCGTTTGCTTTTTCTTCCTGAATCATATACCAGCCGATCCGAAGCTGCATTTCTGTATCACCCACACAGTCTGTATCGTGCGCACATTCCTGCACAAAACCCGTACCTTTTTTATCCATCCGAAACAATCCCACACGCTTAGTGGTGTCCTTACTTCCGTTTGCGGAAACAGCATAGACCGCGTATTCAATCCCATCAAAGCTATACTCCGGGTGTTCTAAAAGAAAGGCTTCATAATTTTCCTCCACCTTCTTTGTCAGTCTGAGTTTTCCAAGATACTCCTCTTCCGGTCCAACCACACGCGTATCAAAATAATCTCCCTCTGATTTCAGCTCCAGAGGCTTCGCCACCGCATCTCTTGGCAAGCCAAGGGTTGTCCGTCTTCCTGCATAGATTTTCGTACTATAAATATTCGGATCTAACTTCCAGCCTCCATTTGTTGGCACATTCCATTCCCGGATATAATATGTACCCTCGGCAAACTGTACAATCGTACCCTGTTCATCCGGCTTTGTGCGTGCAGAACAAGAGACGTTATCCTCTGCCAGTGCACCATTTTCCCCCGGCTCAATATAACAATATCCCTTCACATTCCGGCTTCGTTTCGCATCCTCATAGCTAGCATACACTGCATAATTGGCTCCCGCCACATCATACAACTTCGGATTCGTCTTGTAGACGTCCTCATTATAGCTTTTACAAATCCGCAAGGTTCCAGTCTTCAGACGTTCTTTCGGACGATATACAATCATTCCGGAGCATTGTTTCCGCACGTCCACCGCGTTATCCAGATAATAGCATGCGCGAAGGGAATCCCAGCCAGAGCTATACAAATGTCCGATCAAAGCGGTTCCTCCACCGGAAATTGCGCAATGGACATAGCCGTCCAGTTTTCCATTTACAAAACAGATGACATCGCCTGCATTTGTCAGCTGGTCGTAAATTGCATCATATTCCGCCTCCGTCTTATCCTTTGGAAAACAGTTTGCATCAGCATAGACGCGCTCCCAATTCTCACTTACTTCAAATGTATCCGAGATCTGCGAGACGAGCGTACTTCCCTGTACCGATGCCTTGTCTCCATAAAAACCAGATAACGCCTGTGCTACATAAATCGCACACATATTATCGCTGTTTTTTCCGCTTCCCTTCGGAATCGTCATCGCGTATGCGACAAATGCATTGGATGTATCCGGTGCCTGATAATACGCACTCGGAGATACACTCTGTACAGTCTCTTCCGATTCTGTGAATGCAGATTCCTCTGCGTCCGCCTGTATATCCTGCGGAAGCGCATTTGTCCATGTCGCATCGCCAATCGTCGCGACAGATTCCCACGCTTCTGTATTTTCCGATGCAAACGGAAGCACATAACACTGCATGATCAAAAACGCAAGTATCCCATATGCGAGCACCTGTCTCCATGCTTTCTTTTCCTTTAATTGCTGCTTGATTTTTTTACATAACGAAATAAACATATTAATTCCTCCATACCTTACCATATGCAGAAATCTGATGGATTCCATCTTCTATGTCTACCGTCAATGAAAAAAGATGTAATTTTGTTGTTAAAAAAAGAGTATGGTAACTGTACCATACTCTTAAAAGTCCTGTCAATTCAATTTCCGAAGTTCACTTATTTTTCACAATCCCACTAGAACGTGATATCCTTCTTGCCTGTGATCAGGCGGGCGCCATTCACGATCATCGTCACACCTGCACCAACTCCGACAAGAATTGTCACAATTCCAATAACCAGATTGCTGATTCCGATTGCATTGATCTTATGATATAACTTCTCCATGCTTTAGACCTCCCATACTTGCAATAAAACTATTTTACTCCATACTGCTCATAATATGCATCAATCGCTGCCTTCAGGGTATCATCGATTACAACCTTTCCCTTATAAGGCTTGTTGTACAGATGCTCTACAACCTCTGCCATCGTTACGATCGCAGTTGTCTTTAATCCATAGTTTTCTTCGATCTCCATCAGTGCACTCTTCTCGCCCTGACCACGCTCCATACGGTCAACCGATACAACAAGACCAAGCACATCGACATCGCCCTGCGCCTTCACGATCGGAAGTGTCTCCTGAATCGAAGTACCTGCAGTTGTTACATCCTCGATGATCACAACCTTGTCACCATCGTTGATCGGACTTCCAAGCAGGATTCCCTTATCCCCGTGGTCCTTAATCTCCTTACGGTTTGAGCAGTAACGGATGTCTGCATCATACTTGTTGGCAATCGCCATTGTTGTAGCTACGGAAAGCGGGATTCCCTTATATGCCGGTCCAAACAGCACATCAAAATCAAAGCCGAACTTGTCCTTGATTGCCTCCGCATAATACTCACCCAGACGTGCTAACTGGGAACCTGTTCTGTAAAAACCTGTATTTACAAAAAATGGTGTCTTTCTTCCGCTCTTTGTCACGAAATCACCAAACTTCAATACGTTACAATCGATCATAAATTCAATAAATTGCTCTTTATACTGTTCCATGTTGTATAAATCCTCCTGTTTTTCGGGCTGTCGGCAGCAACAAACGACATTCACGCATGTAGATTCATTGTCTGCCATAGTTTTCTCTATACGCCACATAATCGTATATATTTTAGCATAGTTACCTGTTTGTTTCAATCAGTTTTGCGCAATCATAAACGGGGAATTTTCACTTCTATCGCAGATGTACTAACGATTCCGTTCATTCTTCTCGCGCGACTGCAGTACAAGCTCATACACCTTTGGATGGCGTTCTTTCAGATGTGCATCAAGCACATGTCTGCGCTCCCTGAAACGTTCTGCAAGCTCCGGATGATTCTTTGCGATCCGGTCATGCACCTGTTTTCTATGTTCCTCAATCTGCATCGCAAGGGTATGTTCATCCTTACCGGATATATTGACAATCTCCTTCAGGTGTTCCTCCAAGTGTTCCAGCCACTCATCTTCGTCAAGCTCCTCCATATGCGCCCATCGTCCATGCAGCAGATTCTCGATATCCCCACTTCCTTTTAGCTGTGCAATCTGCTTTTCAATCTGACGCTCGATCTGTTTTTCCGCATCGGAGCCGAACGCCCACACAAACTCCTGCACACGGTTATCTGCACGTTTCCGGGACGCACTGCGATCCTCATTATCCACACCGTCTTCCAGTGGATACGGGCGGTTGATTCCCATATCCTTCAATGCGATATGGATGGTTCTGCGCACGCACCCCTCCTCAATCAGATATCCGAGTCCAAGCTTCCTTAACTGTTCGTTCACATCCGAAATATGTTCCGTCATATAGAACCGGATGCCCTTTTCTTTCAATGACTGATGCAGACGCTTCAGGCAGTCTGCCGCAGTAATATCCAGACTTCCGATTCCGCCCGCATCAAGGATCACAGCTTTCGTATCCGGTTTTATATGATCCTCAATATCATTTTTCAGCACCTGCACATTTGCAAAGAACAGATTGCTGCTAAACCGGTAAACAAGCACACCGGACAGTGCGTGGATCTGGCTGCTCTCCTTTAGATCACGAAAATGCTTATGCCCCGGCTGAATCCCAAGAAAGCAGGTGGATGGCTTCGCTGTCCGGATGATCACCTCCGCAAAGGAAAGCAAAATACCAATCAAAACACCATTAATCGTGCCAAGCAGGAGCACACCTAAAAATGCGCCGACAAAGATCATACATTCGGTCCGGCTGACCTTCCAGAGCCGTGCCATCAGATCAAACTCTGTTGCCCCAAGCAATGCCGATATCACAATCGCAGTAAGCACCGGAACCGGCAGATACTGAATAAATCCCGTTCCACACAGCAAAAGTACGATCATGGAAAGTCCTGCCACAAGCGAGGTAAGCTGTGTCTTTCCCTGATACTGCTCACCCATCGCTGTACGGGATACGGAGCCATTGATCGGACAGCACCCGGTAAAGGCTGCAAGAAAATTTCCGACGGAGAATGCAAAGATCTCCTGATTATCATCAATTCGGTAGCCATTTTTCTGTGCAAAATTATTCTCCGCCAGCAACGTCTCCGCCATAATTACAACTGCCACCGACAGGCTGACTGTCACAGCCTCCCGGATTGAGACAGCTGAAAAATCCGGTATCTGCCACTGCGGAAGTCCCGTCTCCACCTTCGAGAGTGTCTGGATTCCAAGCTCCCGCACATTTCCAACCCGCGTATAGCAGGCACCTGCCACCATCAATACAACTGCCATCGGGAATTTCGGAACCAGTTTTTTCGCCACAAGCAGGATTACAAGCGATGCCACGCCTAAGAGGATGGATGGCATATTCACATGCTTTGCTGTCTGTCCGATATGCTTTGCCAGCTCAAAAAACTCTCCGGTTCCTGCCGTACCGCCAAGAATCTTCGGCACCTGCATAAGAATGATTGTCGAGCAGATACCTGTAATAAATCCTCCCATCACCGGGGCTGATATGTAATTGACGAGCTTTCCCGCCTTCATAAAAGAAAATGCAAGCAGCCACATCGCAACAAAGAATGTGAGCACCGGTACAACCGCCATGGCTTCTTCACTTCCTGCCTCAACATGCAGAGTTAAAAGTGCGGAACCAATCAGTGCTGCCGGAGCCGCATCCACGCCGAATATGAATTGCGGTGACGTTGAAAGAAGCGCGAACACAAGAATCGGAAACACCGACCCATACAGACCATACACAGCGGGAAGTCCCGCAATCAGGGCATATCCCATCGAAATCGGAATAGAAACAGCCATGATGATGAGTCCCGCCAAGATATCTTTTCCTATATTCTTTTTATCATAGTGCCGTAATGTATGCGCCAATGATAGCTTCATATGATTCATCTCCTGTCATGATTAACAATCTTCCTTTTCATGTCACCGGTCTTACTCCATACAGTTTTCAATCTGGCGCACCGGCAGGCAATGACACAACTGCCACAAGCTACATTCTAACATAAAAGAAAAAAAGTGGATATATTTTCCACTTTTTCATATGATTTCTTATACTTATTTCGTAAATTGTCTATGATTTAGTCTTGGCATATCTTAAAAATGAATCCCCGGATTCTCCATCTTTCCGAATTCCAGCAGAGATAATTTTGAAAGATGAAATATCTTCGCAAGGATCGATTTCGGAAACATCTGCAATTCGATATTGTACTTCGTTGCCGCATCGTTATAAAACTGTCTTGCCTTACTCACGCGGTCTTCGGTCTCGGAAAGTTCTGTCTGCAGCTGTAGAAAGTTTGTGTTCGCCTTTAATTCCGGGTATTGTTCTGCCACTGCAAACACTTTCCGCGATGCCCGGTTTAACGCTTCGTTTGCCTCAAAGCGCTCATTTCTTGTATCCGCAAGTGCCATCCGGTTCCGGAGTTCGACCACCGTCATAAGTGTTTCTTTCTCATGCTTTGCATACCCTTTCACAATCTCTACAAGATTCGGAATCAGATCTGCCCGTCTGGCAAGCTGGATATCAATCTGCGACGCCTGATTCTCCGCCCGCGTTTTCAGTACCATGAATTTATTACACGTACAGATTGTTACAATCACAAGAACCAATATCAAAGCCATAATTACAACTTTTACAATCACTGCTCCATCCATTTTATTTTCTTCCTTTCTTTCCTCTATTTTTACTGTTTCATCCGCGCCATGATCTCTTTTTGTATCTGCGTATTTTCCTCCAGCAAAACCGCATAGATCAGATAATCATCCCACAGTGCAAGCGCATCCTTCTCCGCCTCATTCAGATACGAATAATCGTGAATAAAATTCTTCATGCCCCAGATATATTCCGCATATTCATTTCCACGCGCTGTCCGCACATAATCTGCACGCTCTAACATCTGGCTGCTCCGCATTTTCAGATATAAAAACGGTACCAGTAACAGCAAAAAGAAAAGCGCAAACACCATAAAACATAATGCCATCGTTGAAAGCAGCTGTGGTGTACGAAGGATCAGCTCGACCTCATTTGCCTTTCCACTTATCGTATTCATGCAGGCAAGCATCCAGTTCAATTTCCTGCCAAACCAGAATACCTGGTCCGACAACGGGAATGCGATATTCCCATATGCTTCCTGCATCGCCGGCTCCATTGTGCCGGATGCAATCAGGAATATACAGGCAATCAAAAGTATCACCCACAAAAAAGCAATCTTCTTCGCATGGCGGTCAATCGCAGATGGAAGGATTCCGCTTCGTTTCTTCAGAAAACCATCTGCTACTGCTTCTGCCATCATCTGTTCTTTCCATTCCTGCAGATGCTTCTTCGACGTTCCTTCCAGAAGCTTGTCAATCAGAAAGTAGTCACTCTCCCGCAATTTCTCATTCTCCCCCGGCTTTGGATTTCCCTGTATGTACCCATCTTCCGTTTCCCGGATCAATCCGAGATGCTCATACCAGAGGATATATGCACTGAGATCCTTTTCTTCCTCAATCTGCAAATCTTCCAGTAAACTGATTTCTCCCGGTGTCAGTCCGGTAAGTTTATCCCGGTAATAATCAAGATCCTGCATCGTCACAAAGGTACAATTCGAAAGCAATTCTTTCTTTGCACCAAGCAGTTTTGCCCTACGAATATAAAAAGGAATACAGCCAAACACCAGTGCAATCAGAAATATGATTACTAAAAATCCCAGTGCATTCGAAAGCATCATCTGTGTCTTGGACACAGCGAAAATTTCCCATCCATAACGAAACAGGAGCACCCCCATGATGATTGGAAAAATCAACCATGTACGATGCTCCTGCTTTACTATATCATTCAGATGTCCTGTTCGAAACCGCTTCTGACTCATCGAATTCTCCAATTCCGGTTATCAATAAAACCATACATCGTTCTACATAAACTATGTGATCTTATCTATAAAGTATCAGCTATTCCGTTTCGAATCTATCTGTACTGTGTAATTCTCATGTTAAGTTTTCGTTAAACACTACCGGTTATGCCGCACACAGGCGACAATACACCATATAATAATTCCAAATAAAACTGCCAGGAATATAAACGTTGCTGCAAGCATGCCATCCATCTTCTGCATGTAGGAGGTTATCGTGCTATAGAGCGTAAATACACCAAAACAAAATTCCATCCCCACCATCATCCAGACAACGTCTCTATACACACGCACCGCATGTTCCGGTTTTACTTTCACTGGCATGCTCCACAGATCGGGTGGCATAAAATGTAAAACCAGACTGCTGATGCCACAGCTAATCAGCATAATAATTGGTAAAAACAGAAAGGAATACGGAGATCCATATCCATCTGCATTTCCAGCCGCGTCAAAGTGTGTTGCCACTTCCTTCGGCAGCTTTGCAGACCATATAATTCCAATCACAATCGATGCCCACATCAAAACATAGGCGAGTATCTCAACAATCTTCTGCTTGAGTGTAATGTGGTTTTTCATCTCAATTCCTCCTTACCTTGGGGACGTTGTTTGGGGCATATTGGGGACGTTGTTTTTGTTCCGAAGAGTGTCCCCTGTCTCATATCATTTGATATCCAGTTCCGGTGGAACATCAATCTCCTCGGAGACATATTTTCCATCTTTCTTCCGTTGTCTCACGCACTCGGATAGGAGATATTCGATCTGTCCGTTGACGGATCGAAAGTCATCTTCTGCCCATGCGGCAATATCGGCATACAGTTTTTCCGATAAGCGGAGCGGAATCTGTTTTTTCGCTGCCATCTAGTATAAGCTTCCTGAGTTCACGATTGGCTGCGCATCATGGTTGCCGCACAAAACTACCAAAAGATTTGAAACCATAGCTGCCTTTCGCTCCTCGTCCAAGTCAACGACCTGTTTTTTGTTTAATTCTTCTAACGCCATTTCTACCATTCCAACCGCTCCGTCTACGATCATCTTTCTGGCATCTATAATAGCAGATGCCTGCTGCCGCTGCAACATTACAGATGCAATTTCCGGTGCATATGCAAGATATGTAATTCTTGCTTCCACGATCTCAAGGCCTGCCTCATTGACCTTGCTCTGGATCTCATCACGGATTCTTCCGGCTACAACCTCTGCGGAACCACGCAGACTGCCTTCATCGGCTACACCGTCACCGGTTGTATCAACATTCGGTGCCACATCATACGGATAGACACGCACGATATTACGAAGTGCACTGTCACACTGCAGGGATAAATATTCCTTATAGTTATCGACATTGAAAACTGCCTTTGCTGTATCCATTACACGCCAGATAACTGCAATTCCGATCTCAACCGGGTTACCGAGACAGTCGTTGATCTTCTGTCTGCCATTGCTCAGTGTCATCGCCTTTAATGAAATCTTCTTTCCTGATGTAGAACCATCGACCGATACAGATGTACCATCCGCAGAGATGGAAAATGCACTCTTCGCTGCTGTCTGCTGGATATCCCCACTCTGTGCCAGCTTTGTAGCAGCTGCCGGATTGATGGCTGTACAAAATGGATTCACGAAGTAAAAACCAGCTTCCCGGATTGTACCAACATACTTCCCGAACAACGTCAAAACCAATGCTTCCTGTGGCTTCAACACCCGAAGTCCAATCAGTGGAAACCATCCAAGTGATAACACAACGATGGAAACAACCATGAGTACCAGATAGCCTGTTTCTGCGGAATCCTCATACTTTACAGCTCCAAATACAGTACCTGTAATCGCAATCAGATAAACGAATAAAACAGTCAGCAATACTGCCATACCTTTTCGCTTCGTAGTATAAATTTTCTCTTCCATAACCAATTCCTCCCTTTGAATCGATGCATATCTTATTTTGATATCAAAATCATATCACTTTGATTTTTCCTTGTCAAGAAAAAACCGGCACATCTCTGCACCGGTCTTGGGGACGTTGTTTTTGTCCTGAAAAGTGTCCCCTGTCTCATATAGATTTTCTTTCTTACATCGGGCATCGGCTCCGCTGTGGCATATCCTCGCCCTTCACATAGCGGGCATTGAATTCCATATTAATCTCGCGCAGCTCCTTCTTCCCGTCGATGTAGTCCTGATACATCTCCGCTAAGCCGCTCATACAGCCATCACAGGTTGCCTCAATATTTCCGAGCGATTCTGCTACAATCTGCTCACGTTCTTCTCTTGTTGTATCCTTGATCAAATAGCCTGACATCTCGTATCCTTCCTTTCGTATTCCTCAATATTATACTCCATATTCCACTTCAAGAAGCATAAGTCCATGTGGCGGCGCTGTCGGACCTGCCATCTGCCTGTCCCGTGACGCAAGTACCGTCTCCATATCTTCCGCGTGCATCCGTCCATAGCCAACCTCAAGCAGTGTTCCGGTCAGTATCCGGACCATATTCTGTAAGAAGCCATTTCCATGAAATGTCATCCGCAGATATCCTTCTTCCTCTGCGATTGTAATATCATAGATTGTCCGCACTGTGGATTTCTTCATCTTATTATTCCCACAGAAGCTCTTGAAATCATGCGTGCCAATCAGGTATTCTGCTGCCTTTTGCATCGCTTCTATATCCGGCATCCGGTCAGGTGTCCCATTCGTAACCCATTCCGGCAACACCCATGTATACAGCCGTTCAAATACCGGCTTTTCGTCCCCGATATAACAGGTATACTGATACACCTTTCCTTTGGCATTAAGTCTTGCATGGAACCGCTCGGATACACCCGAAACCTCCCGGATACAGATATCATCCGGCAGATAATGATTCGCATAGGCTTTGATTTCTTCCGGCGTAAGCGTGGTATCTAAGAAGCCGTTTGCAACCATGCCCATCGCATGCACACCTGCATCGGTTCTTCCTGCACCATGAATCTTCACGTCCTGTTCCGTCATCCTCGCGAAGACCGCTTCCAACTTTCCCTCAATCGTATCCACTTCTTTTTTACTTTCCCAGCCATGATAGCGCGTGCCATCGTAGCTGATCGTCAATCTATAATTCATTCTTATATTTTAATATTCCTTCCACTACGTCTTTTCCCGTAACAAATGTAATCTCATCATCGGAGATTTTCAATATATTTTGCATCCACAATATATTTCCCGCTGACTAATTCAAATTCGCCATCAAACATGGTGATTGTCTGTACAAAATGCTTCACATCCTCAATGGAGCTTAGCATAATTTCGATTTCACGCATACTTATCCCTCTTGTAACATATCTCTGATTTCCTGATTCTGTGGCATGACCTTTAAAGCACCCTTACGTGTTGTGATAATCGAAGCAGCTGCATTTGCAAACCGGAGCATCTCATACATATCACTTTCAGACAATCCATTGATTCCCTTGTCAAGTACTGTATTTAAGATACATGCCATAAATGTATCGCCAGCACCGGTTGTTTCAATCGTATTTTTCTGTAAAAACGGTTCCGCATATACACTTTTTCCTTTGTAATATGCCTTGCTTCCATCTTTTCCCATCGTTGCACAAATCAGTGCCGGACAATATTGCTCCATGATTTTCCCAATTCCCTGATCGATATCTGCAGTACCTGTTAAGAAAGATATCTCATCATCCGAAATCTTCAGAATGTCACATTGACTGATTCCATACCACATTTTATCAGCTGCGTCTCCAAGTTTTTTCCATAATGGCGGTCTTAAATTCGGATCAAAGGAAATGACAGCTCCCTGCTCTTTTGCTTTTTTCACTGCATGTTTCGTTACCTGCTCCATCCGTAAATCCGTCATTGACAACGTTCCAAAATGAAAAATCTTTGTATCAGCAAAAATCTCCTGCTGGATTTCTTCCTCCCTAAGCATCATATCTGCTCCAGGATTACGGTAAAAAGAAAAGTCGCGATCACCATCCACACCAGTATGTACAAATGCAAGCGTCGTATGCACAGTATCATCTGTCACCAGATTATCTATATTGATTCCCTGGTCTTTCACCGCCTGCGTCAACATTGTACCAAACATGTCTGCTCCTACTTTCCCAATAAATGCAGTCTTTTTTCCAAGATTCTGCAACATGGAAAGTACATTGCACGGAGCACCGCCCGGATTTGCTTCAAGCAGAGGATTTCCCTGCGCACTCATTCCATTTTCTGTAAAATCTACCAACAATTCTCCAAGTGCTGTTACATCAAACTTTTTCATATCGGTTCCTCCTTGCATACTCTACGCCACAACAATATCATATTTTTCAAGATTTACAATGGCTTTTCCATCGCACACAAAACTGATCTGGTCCGCTTCGAGCGATGTATAAAATGTTGTACTGAATACCTGTTGTCCATCATTCAGAAAAACTTCCATTGAATACTTATCTAAGATTATACGAAGCTTCCATTTTTTACAAGGTGATTTTACTTTTACTCTCCGGATTGCATTCACATCACGTACCATACCGGAATATGTCCGGTCAATTTCTATCCTGTTTTTATGCTGTAGTATAGAAAAGTCTGTGTGGAACTGTTCATTTTGTGCGACTGAGATTGTAAACTCCCTGAAATCGCCACCGGCAATCTCCACGGTCATATCAAGTACACGTCCTTTAATACCATCGAATCTGCATGTTCCCTGTACTTCCTGCTTCTCATACCTGACACCATTTCTATGATAGTTTTCGATTTCACGCACCGGGCTTTGCAGAATCTTTCCATCTTTTACCTTGAGTTCCCTCGGTAATATCATCATGCCGGACCATTTCTGACCTTCGGGACGGATATTCGAATCCCATGACTGCATCCATGCAATCATAATTCTTCTTCCATCGTCCGCAAGCATCGTCTGCGGTGCGTAAAAATCCAATCCGTCATCAAGCGAGTAAACTGCGTCATAATGGAATATATGCTGGTTTTTATCATAGCTTCCCATATAATAAACCGAATTGTTTCCATTATGAAATTCTTCATCCGCACTTAGATTCTGCGGAGATGTAATTAATACATATGCACCATCCAGGCAGAAGAAATCCGGACACTCCCACATCGTTCCAAGCATACCGGTATCGTCTTTTGCAAGCACTGACACATACTCCCAGCTAATTGCGTCCTCTGAATGGAACAAAACAACATGCGGTTTTCCATCATCCGTCTTATTTCCAACAACCATATAATAGCCATCTTCCTCTTTCCAGATCTTCGGATCCCGGAAATGTTCCCGGCTGAAATGTTCCGGCATCATATCTCCTGTTACAACCGGATTTTGCGCAAGCTTAGTATATGTTTTTCCGTTTCCAATCGCAAGGCATTGGTTCTGATATACGTTTTTTACTCCATTTTCTTCCTGCTCTGTCACACCGGTATATACAAGCAGATGTCCTTTTTCTGTCTCAATGGCAGATCCTGAGAAACACCCTGCATCATCGTAACTTTGGTCTGGTGCAAGTGCGATGGGAAGTTCAGTCCATTTTACAAAATCTGTTGTCTCCGAATGTCCCCAATGCGTCGGTCCCCACGCCTCATTATATGGATGAAACTGATAGAACAAATGAATTTTTCCATGATAAGAAGAAAAACCATTTGGGTCATTCATCCACCCACACGGCGGTGTTACATGAAACGCTGGGAATTGTTCTTTTTTGACTCTATAAACATTTACAAACTCTTCCGCTTTCTTTAATTTACTCATTCAAAGTCCTCCTATAATTCAATCAATTCTTCTATCTCGCAATCGAAGAAATGCATCTTATTATCCTTATATACATCAATATTCTGAGGGTCAAATTTGATATCCTCCCCTCGGATTCCAAGTATAAGCTTTGATGCGTGTTTTTTCAATTTTTCTGCCATTTCATCTGCTTTCTACTTTCTTCCTGTTACCTTCCGCCGCATACTGCAGCGTGCTTCCTGATTCGCATAGGCAGCCTTCTGTGCCTCCTGCAGCAAAACATTGCCTTGTCCTGCCCGCGTATAAACACAATCGTATGCACCGATATATGGACGCATGCACTCTGTAAACTGCTCTGCCTGTTCCTTCTTCGCTGAAAAACAATCCGGCACTGCAAAGAAACGGTCGTTTCCTCTTTGTCTTCCATGCTTGACTAAGATATATTTCTGATTCTCAATCGGTGCAAAAAACTCATTCACACACCGGGAAAAAAGCGCGCCATCTCTCCCGCTTCCGCCCTGCAGATATACGACATGTTTATACGCCTCCGGCGTCTCCGTCACAACCTTACTGTCCGGCATATCCAAAAGCTTCTGCTTCTCCAGTGCTTTCCGGATTCCCTTGCCAAATGTCTTCAACCGTTCGTACGGACTTCCAAGCATAAACATCTTCGGGAAGCAGTAAGAAAGCATCCCCAGTCCTGCCAGCGTAAATATTCCGGCTAGCGTTCCAAGCCACGCACTCCCGGTTTTCGCACCTGTCTGCGCCGCCATATACCATGCAGCACACAACAGGAATATCGAGAATATCATCTTTGCTACCGCATCATGAAACGCAGCCCTTGGCACCGCTTTATCCCGCACTTTTACCTCTGTCACGACCTCCATCTTCGGATAGATCGTAAGCGAACGATTCCAACGCTCCCGCAAGCGGCTCCGCTCCTTAGATAAGGCGAGCATCGTCGCATTCATATTCGCTACATTCGCCTTTGTAAATGGTTTCTGTATGATCGACAGACGTGCCAAACCATTTTCAATCACATTCTCCGTGTAGTGCAGACCTAGGAAATGTTCCATTCGTCTGGTAAGCATCCGGTAATCCTCGCTCGTCTCCGGTTTCGTCCCGAACGAACTCTCATACCATGGTTTTAAGCATACCAGATGCCAGATATTGCTTGTCTTATCCGGTTCTCTGTCCCATGTGCGGATGGCTCTGCCACGCATCTGGTTACTGAGCATAAACGAACCAACGGTACTTGCAAGAATCAGGGAATTAATGCACGGGGAATCCCAGCCTTCGCCAAGCAGTGATTTTGTACCGATCAACACCTGTATATATCCATCTGCAAACAACTGTGTCACCGCCGGTATCAGGAAATATGAGTCTCCAACCGCAGATACCTTCACATACTCAGTCTCCGGCAGACTTCCAAGCTTCGAGAATGTCACCGTGCCTGAATCACCCACAGTTTTTAATAGTGCATCCTTCGCCTCTGCTGGTATCACAATAATGCTTCCACATAACACGCCAAGCCGCATATCCGACCACATATCCTGCGCATCCCGCCGAAGATTCTCAAAGAGTGGCAGCACCCCGAGCAGATTCACATCTGCTTCCCGGTTCCCGATTGATTTTTCATGTTCCTTCCGTATATAATCCGTAAGGATCAGCATATGCAGCCTTCCATGAAGTGATGCATATTCATGCTGTGTAATCTGGCGGATGCTTTCGATCTTTCCAAGGGAATTCGTGAGATGCTTCTCTATCTCCGGATCTAACTCCTCACAGTCCGGATGTGCCTGCATATACCGCATCACTTCCGCTTCTTCCTGTTTCGTCGGATAATTGAAGTACACATAATCCTGATGCGGACAGAGGCTTCCCTCCTTCACCAGCTCCGGTGTCGTAATCTCCTCATCAATCTCGCCGCACATCGCGATATAGCGATTCCACATGACAGGTGTTGAATCATATGGCGGTGTCGCTGTAAGCGCAATCGTCGTTACATCGCTCAGCTTCTCCTTTAGGCTTTCCAGAGATTTCCACCACTCGCTTCGCAGATGATGGCATTCGTCGAGACAAAGCGTATCTACCTTTGCATCCTGCAAGACCTGAAACAGAGAAAACCCCTGATAATCCTCTTCTCCATCCTGTATCTGCGTCATGGCACTATGCAATGCCTGATATGTAGTCACTGTGATTGCACGCGGATTTTTGAGACTTTGTGACAGATACGCTTCCGCATTCACACCGTCACACAAAAATGCCTCTTTGATCCGTGCGATCCACTGCTCCCGGATTGTAATGGTTGGCACAAGCACGAGTGCCGTTCCCTGCAGCCTGCGTATCAGTTCAATTCCAAGTGTGGTCTTTCCTGAACCCGGAGCCGCCACGATATGGATCTTGCCATCCCGCACATAATGCTCCGCCCGATCCAGTACCCGTGCCTGATACACACGCCACGTTCCTTTAAATTGTAAAATGTTTTCGTAGTTCATAGTTTTCTAATAACTTCATAATCCATAACCCATTTCCAATTGCTTCTGTTAATCATCCACGACTGAACCCCTTCTATTCTTCCATACCTATGATCATTATTTTTAATCATCCGATTTATCTCTTCTTTATTTCTTCTATAAATATCCGCGTCTTCTTTCGGAATAGACGCATATAACGCTTCTACCCTTTCTCTCACAGCTTCCAAACCCAAATTATCTGCAGCAAAATCCAAAAAGACGTTATATTCATCAAACAAATTCTCATATAAATATTTGATAGCCGAAATATAATCTGCTTCGAATCGTGTACACAAATCAAGCGGTGTTTTGAATTCTTCCAATAATGTATTATACGTTGACTCCAGACTTTCCTGTGTTGATATATCGTACCAGTATCCGTTTTCTGCCCCAGGGCGAAACATTTTGCTTGCTACAACACTGTTAATTCCTTCTTTTCCATATTTTTTATTATATATATAAAAGCCTGCTTCGATCTCAACCTGCTTACCTGATTGATTCCATTTGCTTGAGTAAAAGTCAAAATGGAAAGCCAGATTTCCTATTACCTTTTTTAAGCATCTCTGACTTTTCAAATATTTAAAACCTATTTTGTCCGCCAGAGCACTATATAATTTGACTTGTGCTTCTTGCACTGAATACACCATATCATTTTCTCCTACGCTTCTTACAATCTCTCCAAATCATTCACACCAGCATTAACAACAATCCCAACTATAAAGTACATCACTAAAATCCAGTTCCTCAAGTTTTTTGCTGTTAATAAAAAACGCACCAGCACCGGCATCGCCCCACAGAATTCGCCACTGATTCTTCCAGTAATCCGAATCAAGTTGGAACAGCAGGGTATCATAATAATTTCTCTTCATACTTCGTGGATCAGACTGTCTAAAATATGGATATCCAAACATCCGGTGTCCATATGTAGATTCGTGAATATCTGCATATTTTTTATCATACTCATCAAACATTTGATAAAATTTTAATCTGCTATCCAACGCAATACCGAACTCGTCTGCAATCTTATGCAGTAATCCATCACACCTTATATCACAGTCATTCATATATGCTTTTTCCATCTTGAAGGAAACTGCATATTCTCCCTTTACAGGGAAGCAAGCTCCGTTATATTGATTTCCATGTATATCTTTTTTTTCCATATCCCTGGTTGTCTTTATTCCCATAGAAAGCACATCCGCCTCGGTAATACTTTCATCTATTTTCTCATGGTACACAACCTGATAGGTATGATTTGGATAGCCACTTTCTTGCATGGACAGACCATAGTTTCTGTCATACCATATAAAAAATTGCAGCATTCCTGTCTTTGGCAGCATTTGATTGTCAGGAACCTCATTCAGATTTATCTGTGCCAGCAACATCAAGCTACTTCCACCGGAAGTTGTCGGATACTTTCTTTTCCTGTCCCAATAGGGAACGCCTCCCAGCTTACTTTCAATAAGTGTCGGCTTTCTATTTTCCTCTATCTGAATTTTAATGGAATCCTGACTGGTCCGCTTCTGCAACTCCTGTAATAATATTTTCACAGTTTTCTTGTCCGGCATTTGAACAGGCGTATGATAATCGTCAACTGACTCTTTTGGTTTCACATTCTTTTTATGACCAAAATATATCATAACAATTCCAGCAGCTAAAATTACGCCGAAGGAAAAGAACAGGGAAAGATACACATGAATCGGTTGGAATTTATCTGTAATCGCACCATATGTACAGCAAACAAACATTCCGCCTCCGAACACGGACAAAATTATTCCTAAAATGTACAATATAATTTTCTTCATATGCTTTCACTTTCTTAACCAATATTGGTATTCTCAAACAACTTTTTACTATTCAGGCGAGTGAAAATTCGAATATTCGGATTGATAAGCTCAATATAATGCATTATTATATTCTATAAAGGAAATGGGTTTTCACCGGGTAGGGATTATTCCTGACAGGACTTGCTCGTTTCTTTTTTTATTTCCAAAATGTCATACAAATACTTTTTCCCTGAAGAAGCATGTCTGATCAATAGTCTTGCAGTAAAAACATTATATCTCTCAATATCACCATTTTCTGCATAAACCGGTAAATCAAATCGTGTATCATATCTGTACCAATCCTTGGTCAGTGTCTTTCGCTTTGCTATAGTACCATATCCTTTCCGAATTCATAACTATAACAAAATCAATCCTATTGCTTCTTCGCACTTTCTTCCAATTCCAGCATGTACTTATCAAAGTCAGACATGAACAACCTGTCCTGAATGACACGATACTTTTCAAATTCTGTCTCAGCTTTTGCCTTGGCAATCTCTGCCGTGATCTTGCCTGCGTCCTGAAGGACCTCTCTGTCATCCGCCATCAGGAATAGATCCAGACGCTTTGCCCAGTCCTCCATCGTCATTGGAATGTGACGTTCTGCGCGATCCTCTGCTAAGTCCAGATAAGCAGATACAATACGCTCCAGTGAACGCATTTCTTTCTCTGAAAGATAATTCTTCGCAATGCTCACATCGCTTTTTACAATCTTACCTTCCGGTGCTGCTGCCCAAGTGGTTAATCCCATGTGTGGCTTATCTGCATCGGCTCGCTCATAAATCAACTCCGCTGCCGTATGTCCATGAATTGCATAATGCATCTTGTTTTGGACCTTTGCAAAGAACTGCTTTGTCGTTTTTGCCGTACGGTCATAATCGAGAGCAGTAGCATAGATGTCTGTTATCTTCTGATAGAATCTACGCTCTGACAAACGGATCTCACGAATCTGCTCAAGCAAGCGATCAAAATATTCTGTTGTAAGCACAGAGCCACCATTTTTCAAGCGTTCATCATCCATGACCCAGCCTTTGATGGTATAGTCCTTGACAATGCCATTGGCCCACTTGCGAAACCGCACCGCTCGTTCATTGTTCACCTTAAAACCAACAGCAATAATCATTTGAAGATTATAATGTTTCGTATCACGAGTAACCTGACGCGAGCCTTCGGTTTGAACTATCCGGAAATTCCGGATAGTTGCATCTTCCTCAAGTTCCGAATCAGAATAAATTTTCTTAATATGCTCATTAATTGTACGAACATCTACGCCATACAACGTGGCCATCATCTTCTGTGTTAGCCAGATATTCTCATCTTCATAGCGCATCTCAATACTGTCCTGCTGATCACCAACTGAGGCAACATAAGTCAGGTATTCTGCAGCGCTGGAACGGATGGTTATTTCATCTTTTTTCTTTTTCAAATAAGAGGCCTCCTTTAACGTCCCAAAATCATTATTCTGCCTGTGCATCAAAAGATTGTTTCACGATTTCCATGATTTGATCTAATTCATCCTGATGCTCCATAAACAATTCTACATCGCCATTTCCCCAACGTCCTATGCCGGTAATATCTTTGCAAATACCGTTAGGGTCATTAATCTCTGAAAACTTCATATTAATCGAGATACGCAATCTTTGTTTCTGAAAAACAATATCAACAAAATTAGTATCCAGTTTATAGGCAACATACAACTTTTTATATTCCTTCTTAACCGCAGGGGATAAGTTCATAATGCGCTTATCTAAAGACTCGAATAGTATTCTTGTAAAAGCATTCACATCATATGTTTCCAAGGAATATTTCTGCACTGTTTTATCTTCTACTTGATATAGCGCAAGTTCTGCAACTGTTAAAGTTGGATATGGCCAAATAGATTCTGCTTTCTTTGCTAATTCGTTTGCCCTCTCTTGGATATGTTTTTCATTCCACTTATTTTGCAAAACCACATATTTATTAAGCCTAAGTGCACTTTCTTTGAATCCACCCGGCATATCCATCTTTTCCAAGAAAGGCCTGTCACTCATTTCAGAATTATATGCAGTCAAAGTAAGATTGCCAATTGTATGTAAATACTTTTTCTGAACCTCTTGCCACTCAGTACCAAGATCAGCTTGCCACTCTAAAGAAAGATTTTTGTTCTGCGGCATAATATGCTCAATGGTGTAATTCTCTATTATAATTGGAGCTTTGTTTTCAAAGTTTTCCAAACGACTGAGAATATAATTTCTAGCACGCATATTATAAATATCACGGCTTACAAATGCACCTTCAAACTTATCGTCATCTGGGAATTCTTTATATGTATCCTGCATCACGAAAAATGCCTTAATAGAATTCAGATAATCATCTGGTCTAATATAATTCTTCAATGTTGCAAAGGTTTTGTTCATTGAGTTGGTCGGGATCTCACAAATTGCACGTCTCAGAACATAGCTAATGCAAAGCTTCAAAATATTCTTCAGTTCATCTGATGTAATTAGTCCTTCTACGCAGTCATGATGAATTTTCAGCAAGAACGGGTAAGATACTTCCATTCTTAAATCGATAATGTCCTCATATAACTTCTTTAAATCCGTGTCAGTATTTCGCTTGAATACAATATTTGTATAATATTTTGCATATTCAAACAAATCTTGACATAATTCTCTGATAGTTCCAAATTCACAATTCAAATGATACAATTTAAATTCTTCATATACACGTCCTTGCTTTGGAATACGAGAAAGTTTCATGGTCAAGTAATGGCGGAAGAAAGCATCCATTACCGTTCCTTGCGTTTCATAGATAAACAGCTGTTCCATAGGCCGCCAAAGATGTTCATATACATAAGTTTGTTCAGATGGCTCTAATCCCATCAAAACATAGTTACGAATCAAATCAGATTCAGAAAGTTCCTTACCAGTAGAATTCAAACTTTCAAAAATTGCCTGTGCATCGTCAACAGCACGATCTAATGTGATATTAACAATTTGTAATTTTCCAATTGACTCATATACCTCTGCAGGCTGAATTACTTTATCAGCGAGTTTTCCAGCAAAAAAATTGTAATTTTCAATCAGTCTTGATCTAGTGCCTTCTGCAATTGGCTTTTCCTCAACAAGGCTTATAAGAACATCTCTATCTGTTTCAGTCAGCAGTAACTTATATCGTTCATCACCACTTTCATACTCGTTTTTTAGAAGCATATTATCTATACGACGAGCATTGATTGTTGTGTCATTCGGATTCTTTATTGCATAATCGCGCAAAGCCAGAAGAAGCAGTGTTAAGGTAGTCATTCGCTGTTGGCCGTCAATAATCATATATTTCTGAACACCTGTTGGCATTGCCTGTTCAGCAATATTAACAATAGAACCTACAAAATGGCCCACTTTACCTTTTCTCTGCATCTCTACAATATCGTTCCAAAGTCGTTTACACTGATCTATATCCCAGCTGTAGAATCTCTGATAAACCGGAATCAAGAATTGCTTATTTCCGTTCAATATCTCATAAATATTGCCTTTACGTGCATCCATATCGCACCTCCATTACTTCTTTTCTCCATAAGAAACCGTATCCTCTGCCACCTTGCTTAGTTCTATTTCAGATACATATTTATAGAGTTTTTCTTCTTTTCGTGGTTCCACATTATCCGTCCAAAGCTCACACTGACTAATTACTGTGCTTATTGCAAGATCATAGTCTTCCGGCGGATACTTATATTTCTTAAGGAGTCGCTTAACCATCTTACGCATCTGCGCTCTAGCAGTTTCTTTCTTCTGCCAATCGATAGTGCGATTCTTACGAAGCATTTCTGTAAGTTCTCTTGTCAAAGCAATTAATTCATCATTCTTATAAAAATCCTTGATATGCTCCGGTTTTGTAAGGACATCATAAAATGCCAGCTCTTCTTGTGAAAGTCCAAGTTCCTGACCATTCTTATAGAGATTTGCAATCTCTTCTGCAGTTTTCAGAAGTTCTTTAATAACCTCTTCATTGGTGATTAGTCCGTTATAATAAGAGTTCATCAGTTGTGCTATCTTCTCCGAGAATTTTTGTGACTGTACCACATTTGTTCTCTTGTAAAGAGCCACTTGCTCAGCCATAAGTTTTTTCAAAATCTCGACAGCTATATTTTTTTCCTTCATTCTAGAGATTTCGTCCAGGACTGCTGGATCAAACAGGCTGAAATTTTCACCGCCACTCTTGCTGCTGTCAAATAAGCTGATGACACCTTCACTCTGTACTGCCGCTTTCAAAAGTTCATTGATTTGATCGTTAATCTCGGTAAGGGCCAGGCTCTTTCCACCAGTACCACCGTAAGTGATCTTAATAACTGTAAATCGCAAAGCTTCCATATAAGCTGCTTCATGCCTTTCCTGTTCTGTTATTAATCATCATTTTTGGTAATATGAGTTATAACCTTGTATATCCCATATCCAACTAGCGCCAGAGCGCCAATAATTAATTTGCCTGTTGTACTATCTTTTAATTCATTAGATATATCCTCCGCAGGCTGTTCTTTTCGGCTATTGACTTTCTTCCAATATGCCTCCGATTCAGCAGCTTTCTCTGCCCTGCGTCGGCGACGCTCTTCAGATGTTTTCTCTCGTATATAACGCTTGTTCTCCACTGAAGTGTCAAGTTCTTCAAGAATTCTTTCATCCCATTCGAACCAATTCCAACCTCGAAATGCATAACCACCGTACCCGTTGTCATCGCCTTTTTCAACTACGAATAGTTTTCCTTTCTCTGTTGGATAATAATTTCCGGGCTCACCAGAAAGGAATCCTTCTTCTTTTAATAAGATGTTCATTTCCTCTGCTGTCAAGCCACACCTTTCTCCTAATCGTTTTGCTGATAATGTCATGTATCGTCCTCCTGCGTTATTTATCTTGGATGTTCTTCTGCCAGTTTTCGTTCTTCTTCATCCCATCGTTTCTGAACTTCTTCAAAATATTTTTCACTTTGTTCAGAAAATGTGCCACGCATATAGCTGATTTCATCCATCAGGCCTTGTCCCCATGTTACATCGATTAGCTGTTCATGATGATATGTTGCTTCACTAGTACATCTGGACAACACTGTATTTCCTGAAGCATCCAAAATGGAGTACGGATATTGATACTTCAAGATTATGTTGTTCTTATTGAGCACATCTTCCTTAATATCTCTGTCCCAACAAAGTATAAGAAGCTGTAGACTATTGAACCTAAATACATACGATAATGTATAATTCTCAAACTCTTGTATTTTCCTCTCCTCTCGCAAGGTGATATGCCCGGTATTATAATCAATGTTTGTGACAATACTATTCGCCAGTAATAGTGGCGAATCTCCCCAGCGGAGTTTCATATTTCCAAACATATAATCCAGTGCAGGCGAAGTGTTTACTGCAAGTCCAGCCAAGATTGTAATATTCCCTAGCGGACTACTTTTTTCTTCATTCAACAGGAATTCTTTTACTTCATCATCAAAAAAAGATACATCCTTCTTCCTAGCCCTCAAGTCATTGAACGCAAACTTCAAACACATTTTTTGAATCATTGTATAGTCATATTCTACAGAAAGAGTGTCATCTTTTTTGTACTTCACTAAAAAATACTTCTCAATAAATTCTTTTGCATAAGAATCGATGTACGAAATCCTATTGTTATTACAGTCTGCACAAACATCCTTCACCATAGGTTCCCCTTGATGCACGATACTTCTCTCTCCGTCTATTGTTGCGAAGCATTCCGGAAATAATCCAAGTATTCCACTTGATATTATATGCTCTTTAGTCCCTTTAGCTTCTTTTCCACAATAAGCACAAATCATACATAGCCACCTCCTGTTATCTATTCCACTGCCAAGTCTGTCTCTTAATATCGAGTGGCTTAAACTGCGGTCGGCTCTGATAGCAATTCCAGTGCCACAACCTATGACATCTAATCCACAGCCTAAACCCTATCGCTATTTTCCGACCATCCACTTTTTCTCCAGTCAGACTAAAAAGTAGATATGTTTCCATACAAGAAAACCGAGCTTTCCGCAAGGCTTCTCTGATGATAGTAACCTCGAAAGAAGCCCGGAAATACGTCACTTTTCATCCCTTATTTATCTTTTCTTGACAGCAGACAGACCGTCTCCACGGACGGGGACTTTTCCCTCAAAGTTTCCATGGCATCATTACTTGCCAAAAATGTATACTTAATCTCTTTGATTGGATTACCGCCATCTTTCCACGTTTCCTTTGGATGTAAATATACCGCTGATATCATTGTTTCTATCAATCTACGCTGGTCTTCTTTATTCATTTTATCAAAGAACTTATCGAAAACCAACAACAATTTATAAACATTCTCCTGTGTCAGGGCATCCTGTTCAACAGATGCTTTTTTCATCTCGCATCCCTCTATCTGGTCTTCAATGCTATAAATTTCTTCATAGATTTTATCAAGACGCTTGTTCATATCATTTCTTTTACGAGCCGCATTTTTATCGTCAGCAACGATATTATCAATGTCATGTTCAAGATTTGCTTTGCTGCGTTCCAGCTTCTTCAAGCTTTTTTTATAGCCTTCAATCTCTGCATCAATTTCTGACACATCCATCTTCTGACCGATTTGCTTTTTCACATCCTCTGCAAACTGTTCATTATTAACCAGCAGCTTTGTGTATTGTATAACCTCTTTCTCTATCCAGTCTGCTAATATCGTATTCTTCTTACACTGACCATTCTTTGCCTTTGCATAATGCCCGCACTGATATTTACGACGTACCCTGCGTTCACCATTCTTATTTGTCCAAACGACAGTATCTGAGTACATGGCAGACCCACACATCGGACATTTTAATATACCCGATAGCAGATGTTTACTACTCCTTCCAACTGATGGATATCCTGTAGATGAAGTGGAGTTACGTTTTACTCTCGCCTGCTCAAATAACTCCTCACTTATAATCGGCTCATGTGCTATTTCATCACTCAAAATAAAATCATCCGTTTTTACCCTGCGGTATTCGTTCTCTGTTCCTTCTACCTTCTGTAATCGGGTACGCCCAAATGCAACCCTGCCGGTATAGACCGGATTATCCAACATTCGCTTGATTTGTTCTGAATTCCAATCCATAAAGGTCCTTCCATGTGAATTTCTTGATGGCATTTTGGGTATTCTCTGCTTGTTTAGATATCCCGCTATTGTAGAATATCCCATGCTGCCATTTACAAATTTATCAAAGATAAGTTCAACAATAGCTGCTTCTTCTTCCTTCCGTTCCAGCCTTCCATCTACAAGCTCATATCCGTAAGGTGCAAAGCCTCCGTTCCATCCACCCTGTTTAGCCTTTTCAGTTCTGCCAAGATAAGTCTGGGTAAGAATATTTTCCCTTTCCATCTCAGCGACAGCACCTAAAATAGTTATCATCATTTTACCCATGGAAGTGCTGGAATCCAACCCATCCTCCTTACAAATCAGATTCACTCCATACCTTTGGATAAATGTCAGGGAATTTAAAATATCCTTTGCATTTCGTCCAAATCTCGATAATTTAAACACAACAACAAAATCCGCATCCACACTTTTTGTTGCTATATCATCTAACATTCGTTGAAACACTTCTCGCCCGGATATTGATTTTCCACTTTTGCCCGGTTCAACATATATATTTAATACCGTCATTCCTTCAAACTCAGCCCATTCTTTCAGGTACCGTTTCTGTCCTTCCAGACTGTAACCCTGTACCTGTCGTTCTGAACTTACACGGATGTATATTACGCACTTCTTATTCTTACGGCTGCAAAACAATTCATCCATAAACTTATACCTCCATATCCGGTGCATACTTTTGTAACATTTCTGACATTGTACGAACCAGACAGTTATAATTTTGCTGATTGGATTTTTCCTCTAATTTTGTGCCTGTTTTTGGAAAACTTAAAGTTGTACAATTATGAAGCCTGGAATAGATACTTCCACTATTCTGTCTGCCTATCGTACTATAAAAAACATCTTCCTTTTGCAGAGACATATTTTTCTCAATTTTATCCTGACACACAAACATAACGTTCACTCCTTTCATCAAATCCTGTATGTTTAATAAACTGCCATCTTTTCAACCTTTCTTGGTTTGGCTCCTCTTTCAAATATATAAGCATCATGAAGCTCCATGTTTAAGACATTCTCAACTGGCTGATTTGCCTTGGTGCTGATATACTCTGCGGTGCTGATATCCTGACCGCCAAGATATACCATGTGGTCGCAACCATTTAATATGGTAACTGCCTGTGGCTTCGTATATAGTGTTTCCAACTGGCTGATGCTCTGCAAAATAATACTGACAGACAGGTTTCTGGAACGGATAACCGAAACGGTCTTTTCAAAATCCGGTATTACAACATTCGTTGCAAAATCGTCCAGAATGATTCGGACAGGCACCTGTAACCTTCCATCCGAATTCCTGTCTGCCTCCGCACACAGAGACCGGAACACCTGTGTATAAAAGGCATTTACCAGCACATCAAATGTCCGGTCTGTATCACTGACATTGACAAACAGAGCTATCTTTCTCTGACCAAGTTCTTCCAGCTTTAACGTGGTAGGTTTCCCATATAGGGTGCTTATTTCCGCAAAATCATACAGGGCTAAAACCTTATTCAAATACTGTAAAATGCAGCACCATGTTTTCTTCGATGTAAACATAACCTCTCTGTAGGATTTGAACTTTCTGACTGCAAAACTGTCCGGTTCTTCCTCCTCCAAATGAATAAACATCGCCTCTATCATCTCGGTATCGTTTAACATTTTAGAAAGTCTTGTGACACTTACCATATTCTGCTCTTCTACCGGAAGTGCCTCTTTTACAAATGCAATCAGGCTTGCCAGTACCATCCTTGCAGATTCTTCCCAGAACGGGTCACGCTTGCATCTTGTCGGAATCATCATGCCCGCTATACTCATAATATCCTGCTCCTTCCATTTCCCTGTCTTAGGGTTGCTTCTGATATAAGCAAGGGGATTGTAGGGGCAGGATTTTTGAGGATTTACAAAGTCCAACACCCTGACTGTATAGCCTTTTGCTTCCAGTCCCCTGTGCAGATTCCGATACAGACTGTTCTTAGCATCAGCTATTATCATACTGTCGCTGTTTTGTCTGATGTTCGGAATGACATACCCGGTACTTTTCCCGGAGCCGGAGGCACCGATTATGACATCATTATTGTTTAACCGGGTTCTATGCATATCATTTGAAACACTGACTCCTTTTGCAAGAATTCTGTTACCTGCTTCCATATGTATTCCACCTCCTTACAGGGACTTTACAACTGCCGTTGCCAGTCCGAATTCCATGGCTTCCTCAACCGTAAAGTAGCTGTCTGTTTTCGTCTTCTCAAAGACTTCTTCCTTTGTCCTTCCTGTTCTGTCTGCGATAATTCCGCACAGAATATTCCTTGTTTCCATGATTCTGTCTACCTCTTTTTGAATCTCTAAAGGCTTTACACCGCCAATATCGAGATTATGAAATGCCGGGTCATGAATCATGATTTTCGTATGAGGAAGCATCTCTCTTTTATCCCCGGCAAGGAACAGTATGGAACCCATACTGGCTGCCATACCGGTACAGACAGTTCTTATGGGTGCCTGCATCAGACGGATGCAGTCATATACTGCAAGTCCGCTGATAACTTCCCCTCCCGGAGAATTGATATATATGGTGATTTCTTTCTCCGGATTTTCCTGATTCAGATATAAAAGCTGTTTAATTAATTCATTTGACGAATCTGCATCTACATAATCCGTCATGAATATTTCCCTGTTATGGAAAAAACTGTCCTCTAAAAAGTAAAGCTCACAACCCCTTGCGGTTTCCTTCATTAGTTTTGGTGTTCGCATCGTAATTCTCCTTTCCTTTATCTCCATATCGGTCATTGTCATAGGTATGCCCGGTGTTATGGATGCTATGAAGCATATCATACTATGCAATCACAGTCGTCATAATCATAGCAGTCATCACCGAACAGATTCTCACCATACGGAATATCCCCGGACGTTTCTATCGGTAGACCGATAATACCGGCCCGGGTAAGGAATTCATCATCCGGCACATAACCGGTTTCTTTTATCCACATGGCAAACGGCTCTATCAGTAACAAATAGATAAGATAAGGAACCTTCTCCTGCGGCATATACCCATTCACAAAGGGTTCCATCATCTGCTCTATCACATCTCCAAGGGCTTCATTCTCTCTCTCATCCTTCTGTATTCTGTTTGTAATATCCTTGTCCTGCTTTTCCAGATGCTTCAGCATGTCAGATACTTTCAGATTCAGCAACCTGTCCTCCATACTGTAAAATCCCTGACACCCGGCATTGCAGAGCCTGACTCTTTCATCCAGCGATTTCTTCATTGCAATTCCCCCTTTATCTCTTGTATATATACCAGTTGTTACCGGCTACCAACTTTGCGAGATGCATAATTGCATTCCCGGCAGAAATCCTTTTATCCTCATCCTCGGAGCCGGCATATGCCAGTATCAGATATATCAAATCCTTGAACGGTTGTTCCAGATACGCATCCGAAAGATTCAGATATTTTAATATGATTTTCATCGTTACCAGGTCATTCACTTCTCTCTTACGGGAACGATTAATAAACAGACGAAGCGGTGCATTCATTAGCTGCTCTATAGCCTGCTGAATGTATGCGTCCCGACTGGTTATGTTCTCTTTTGCATTTGCTATCAGAGTTTCCAGTGACATTGTCTCCATTCTCATCCTTCTCCTTTTCGTATAAATTGACTTTATTTACCTTACGGGGAGCAGAGCCACGCTCAAATAGGTAGGCATCGTCAAGCCCCATATCCAGAATCCGTTCCATCGGCACATTTGCCTTTTCACTGATATATCCGGCAGTCTCAACATCCTGACCGCCCAGATACAACATATGGTCGCACCCGTTTAATATGGTAACTGCCTGTTCCGGTGAATACAGAGTTTCTAACTGGCTGATGCTCTGTAAAATCACGCTGACGGAGATATCCCTTGAACGGATATTTGAAATAATCTTGTCAAAATCCGGAATATATACATTGGTGGCAAAGTCATCCAGAAATATTCTTACCGGCACCTTTAGTCTGCCATTCCTACGGCTGTCTGCCTCTTTACAAAGCTCATGGAATGCCTGTGCATAAAAGACATTTATCAACCTGTCAAAGGTTCTGTCCGTATCACTGACATTGACAAACAATGCTGTTTTTCTTCTGCCCATATCACAAAACCGGAAACTGCCTGTTCCGTCAAACATTGTCCATGCATCCGAAAAATCATACAAATCCAGAGCGTCCGAAACAAACTGTGCAATGCAGCCCCAAGTTCGTTCCGCAAAAAAAATAGACTGAAACGACTTGTACCGCCTAACTGCAAAACTGTCAGGATTCTCTGCTTCCAACTCCTCAAACAGACGATATCCGACACTGCCTGCTAAAACCTTATATAGTCCGGTAACGCTTGCCATATTCTTTTCATGACCGGGAAGCGTTTCCAGTACGAACGAAATCAGGCATTCCAGTACGAGCCTAGCCGAGTCCTCCCAAAGGGTGTCATCCTGTATCCGTGTAGGAATCATTGCATTTGCAATAGTCATAATCTCCTTTTCTCCGTATCTTCCGGTTTTTTTGTTAAATGGAATATAATCGAGCGGATTGTATTTACATGAATGTTCCAGATTCACAAAATCCAGCACATGTACTTCAAAGCCCGCTTGTTCCAGTCTTTTTTGCAGTTGCCGGTAAAGAATACTTTTGGTGTCAGCAATAATCATGCTTTCATTACCCTGCATGATGTTTGGAATCACATATCCTGTACTTTTTCCGGAACCGGAGGCGCCTATAACCATGTCATTATTGTTAAGCTTTGTTTTGTACATATCATTGGAAAGGGTTAACCCCTTTGCTATGATTCTATTATTCATTTCATTTTCTCCTTTACAGCTTTTTATAGGTTGCTGTTCTATTTTCCGTCTACCGCCTCCTTCTTCCTGCTGACCCTTGCATTATGAATTTTTCAGAAATAAAAAAACTTCTGAATAAAACATCAAATAACGCACTGAGACAGTTATGTTTTTTTCAAAAGTTTTCATTGTTTTTCTCGATTAAATTTTTGTAATTCGGATTTTCTCGATGATATTAAGATAATTGGGGATTCCTCGATAATATTTTCGTTGTTGGAATATTTTTCATGAAATTTCTGACTATTCGTTATACCTCGATAAATACTAAGACTGACGGTTCGCCAGCTAAAATATTTTAGCTCTTTCTCAATTCTCTGTCAAGCATCATTTTATCCTGCTACTGTTATTATAAATTATTGTAAATTTGCAATTAATTTGAAGGATTCCTGTCAGTCGTCCTTAAAAGCCCATATGACAATCAGAGCAAACAAAATTGTACCCATCATAATTATCTCCCCTCCATCTTTTATTTTGTAGATACACGAACAAGAGCAAAGTTTTCTCTCTTCATATCTCATCTGCGGGCAAAGCCCGCTTGGTTTACAAAGTCTGTGGTCTTTTATAAAACTATAGCTTGCTAAATACAAATAATTCTTATAAGAATGGATGACACACTTAAATAAATGGAGTGCTGATTTTGAGCATATTTTATAACATATCCGCCACCTGGCAGGGTGCAGGGGCGGCAGCCCTTGCGGGCACCCGAAGCGAAGTGTAGGGCAAGGTGTGTGGCGGATGCCACCACCGCAGTAAGGGCTTTTCGGAATGAGCGGTAGCGAATGGAGAAAAGTGAGTTGAGCGGCAGCGAAACTCAGTCGTCTCGGCTATGCCGAGCACACGAAGTGTGTCACGACCCCTTATGCCCTTTTACTACTTTATCTAATATTTTAATTAACACTTCACAAACTACGTCTAAGTTCAATGATTAACTGGGTTTTGAGCATTTAAATTTATGTTATAATTTGCGTTTAAATTTTTTAAATTTTTTAAAAGTTGTGGGTAAACCTTTTTAATGACTAGGGTCAGATTTAAATTTTATCATGGGGTCGTGGCACACTTTTAAATTTGGAATTTTGATGGGATTTGGTTAGATTTAAATTTTTTAAATTCATGTTTTAATTGATGTAGAACCTGACAGGTTCTGGACTTGGTGCAGTCTAATTCCCGTTCCTGTCTCGGTGCTGATTTCACTTTAACTTCATGTGGCACTTGAAGCTGGAATCAACACCAAATTTATTTTTTTTAAAAGTGTGTCACTTTTGAGATTGATTTTAATTTTGTCACACTTTTAAATTTTTTAAATTTGAACGGTTTCGAGGCTGTTTTAAGCCTTGTATCTGCCCTGATATGTTAATTTGTTGCAGCAATACCTATGGCACTCAAGAGAAAAAAATAAGCAGTCACATAAGGGGCAATGCCCCGTGACTGCTTATTTTCGTTACCTATGGCGGTTATCCCACCATTCCAGGAATTTCCTTGTAAGTTTATAGCTGATGTACATAGTGACGAGATATGATATCATAATTGGCTCCTTTCTGGTTTCATTATGGGTGTAAAACGTCCAATAAAGTGATAATTGGATAATTTATGGTCTGGTTTTGACCTTGGTGACACCAATTATCTGTAAATTGGATAGTTTTTGGTTTCAAGCTGGGTTGAAAATATCCAATAAAGCTATGGTTGTCTTTTAATTGGATATTTTATGGTTTCAAGTTGGGTTAAAAATTGCCATTTAATTTTGGCTGTTTTCTAATTGGATAATTTTGGGTTCGGATTTGACCATAAAATTGATGTGCAATTCTAATTGGATAATTTAAGGTCTTATTTAGACCATAAAATTGCCATTTCTGTAATTGGATATTTTGTGGTTTCATTTTGACCAAATCTGGGATTATTATTTCACACCAGCCAGTGGACATTTTTTGACCGAATCTGGTCTTGAAATGACCATAAAATTGACAGCAACTCTTGCAACAAACGGGATATTTTATGGTCAAAGTGAGACCATAGATTTTTAAAAAAAAAGTCCGCCCCACGCACCTTTCGTGCATGAAGCAGACCTTTGTGAGAATATTGTCACTTTGTATTTCTGTTTTTGTGAATTTTCCATCCTTGTATTTTCTATTAATATTCCGTTCATTGTTTCTGGAATTATAAATTGGATAGTTTGCAGGTACGTTATTTAATTATGGGTGACACACTGTAATCTTATGGTTTCCTATCAAGCTCTGATACACTATGACTCAGTGAGTTGCTCTATACCTCTGGTACATTTACGACTTTGGGGGGTTCTATTTCGCAATGATACACTTTTTTTTCGGGTTGATGTTAGCATTTGGTACACTTATCGTAAATGGTTTTCTGATGCCCATTGGTACACTTACCATCTCTGGGTTTCTGAACATTGATGGTACACTATCTTTTTTTGAGGTTGTTCAATACCTCTGATACACTAATAAAGAACGGATTACTTTTGTAATTTGGTGCATTGAGTTCGTAGGGGTTGCATCTTTATTTTCCTTGATACACTATACTTCTTTGGGTTGTTTGTATCCAATGATACACTTTTTAAGATTGGGTTGCTTTTTTATTATGGTGCATTCACTTTTAGTGGATTGATTTTTTCATACTGATACACTAAGTTACTCTGGATTGCTTATACTAGATGATACACTAAGTTGTTATGGATTGCTTAAATTGGATGGTACACTTTCTATAGACGGGCTGTTTTTTGTTATGGTTCTGGATTTATATTATGACAAATTAAGCTCGTCTCTGACCTGCATCAGTATAATACCGAGTTTATTTGCACCTGTGCCGTTCACTGTTCCCCAGATTCTGTCACCCCATGTATTGCCCTCTTCTAGGTGAGCATTATCTGTAGCAAGCAGTTTCTCAGCGAGGTCAGGGTTCTGTGTGAACTTAGCCTTAACCAAGTCTTTCATGACTGAGAACTTTACGGATTCCCAGTCTTTTCTCAAGGCCACTCTTCTACCCAGTTTCTTTGCTGTAGATGGGTTTAAGCTCATAAACTTTGTTTTGTCGGAATCGTTTATACACTTCTGAGCCTGAAAAGCTGTTTCGTTATTGGGATATGTGATGTCCTGATATGTCACTGGACACTCATAAAAGTTGCTTAAAAAGAAATAATCTCCCCTAAAACTGTTAATCGTTGTCTGCATAGTTTTGTATCTCCTATTTTAATTTTTAATTTATTATAATATCTTGATATAATAAAGTAAATAAAACCCAGTCTATAATCTAAATTACAAACTGGGTTTATTGTTATTGAGTAACACCTAACAGTGCTCCTTGTATTGCTATCAGAGCTTTTTATTTCATGTGTTACTGTCTGGCACCACAGACACTGCATTCCTTATGTGTAATGGCATCGTGATGTCTTGTACCAACCTGTACTTTCTTTGTACCAATGAAAACTGATGTGTCTGCTATACTAAGAGCACAACGTCCAGCGGGGTCTGGGCTTGGACAATCTGGAAAACAGTTTACACAATGGTCAGCACACCATCTCTGTTTTGCACAGGAATCTCTGAGTTCATCAGCGTAACTACCATCAGGCCATACGCTGTGATTCTCATACACATCCTGCTCTTCATAAATAGGCTCATCCCATTCATCCTTATCTACGACTGTCTTCCATGTGTGCTGGTGAGTAGTTGTAGGCTCTTCGGTTCTTGGTGCTGGTGCCTCAGTTGTAGCAGGTGCCTGTGTGGTAGGAGCAGGAGCCTGAGTTGTTGGTGCCTCAGTCGTAGCAGGTGCCTGTGTTGCTGGTTCTTCCTCTGAGTCATCCTCAGTCTTACCAGTCTTTGCAGCATCTGCCTTGACGGTTTCGGACTTGGTCTTTGCAGTGTCAGTCTTATCGTCCGTGTCCCCTGCATCGGTTACAGTTGCGTCTGTTTCAGTAGCTTCGGTTACGGTCTGTGTGCCGTCGTCATCTGTCTGTTTGGCACAGCCATTGATAGCAAATACAGCTCCGATAACAAGAGCGAGCATTAACATTGGTTTTATGAATTTCTTTAGTTTCTTCATAATTATCCCCCTTTTTTATCTTCCTATTTTGAGTTAAATATTTTTCAAAGTGGTATACATGATACACTTTATTGGTTTGGATTTCTGAGCCAGCATAGTCAGGTGTTATTGATATGCTTTAATCGTCTGGTTAGCCATCTTTAAACGCCCAGATGACAATCAGAGCAAATATGATTGTACCCATAGTTATTATCTCCTTTGCCTTCATTACTGCCACAGGCTACCATTGATAGCCCCATCGCCAAAATAAGTACTAATGCTGTGATTAAAATTTCTAAATGTTCCTAAGTCCATCGCCAACGGCGATTGACCCCTTAAAGGATACTATATATTCAATTTTCAAGGCTCATCTAAGTTTTTCATTTTTTATAAATATGGCTTCTCACTCTGTATTAGCCATCTTATCTTCTCGATTTTAGCACAAATTTTTTCACTTGCAATACGTTTTGTATTGCATTGTATAGTGCTTCTTTTACAAATCATTTGCAATATCATAGGTAATATAGGAGGTAAAGCTATGGCATTTCAATTAAAACAAGACAAAAAAGAATCCGAAAATAAAACTATCCGTTTTCCTGTCCCACTTATCCAAAGAATAGAAGCTGCTATTCAGAACCAGAATGTATCATTTTCCAGTTTTGTAATACAGGCTTGCGAATATGCCCTACACGATATGGAAAAAAGAGATTCTTCCAAGATACAGGAAACAGACAGACAACCTTCCAATGATTAGACGATATAGATTACATTTTAAATGGATATACAAAACAGGCAGATATTAAAGCGTGAGGACTAAATATCCTCATGCTTTTTCCCTAAATGCTCCAACCATTTTTGTAAGATTTGGGTATAAAATAGCACCCTATGCTTCCATAAGATGCTATATAAAACACTACACATATTTAATTTCAGATTGATTTCTTTTTTACAATCTGCAATTCATATCCAAGAGCATCTAATATATACGTTGTATTGCCAAGTATAAAAAGAGACCAACAATCCAGTCAGTCTCTTTAATTTATTCATATAACTCGTTAATTTATAAATTGGTAAACTCTCGAAATGGTGGCTCGAACCACCTGTGTTTGGTACAATACCGCATTCTAAGTTGTTTGTCAAGGGGAACTATCAATCCCTTTCTACTCCATTTAATTCATAAATCTTATCCTCCATTTCGTCGTAATCATCAACAATTACGCCCTCAGCATCCGGCTGATCAAGTCTAATCGTTATCTGGTCATTATCCACTCTTGTGTAAAAAACAGTGGAATCCTCGTGTTTCAGCCCTGCATACATCGAATCATATATTTGTCCCTGCCTGCTTGTTATCACATATATTTTGTTAACATATTTTTCAGCACCCCCGCCAACAGACAAACAATAATCTTCGTAACATGCAACAATTTCATTTTGCGTCACATTCCCTGTTTCATCTGTTTCAATCAAAAGCACATATTTATAATAAGGAAAATCACTTGTATCTATATTGGAAATTTTATCATATTCATCCTGAACATCCTGATATCCGATGCTATTTCCATGCTCCTTTATTATCTCTTCCTTATTTTGTTTCTCTTGTTCTACATATTCTTTATATGCTTCTAAATACGCATTATAAATCTCCTCATCCGTTGCCTGTGCAACATCCCCAATTGTCGGATACTTTGATATTCGTGTAATACCAGCATCTATATGTGCACATTTTCCATCTTTGAAAATATATGCACTATATCCCGCATCCTTGCTTATGCCATCATAGCTATCATACCATATCTGCATATCTCCCCGTGCCAAATACTCCGACAATGTATAATCTGTCTTCTCTTTTTTAGTCACCTTTTCGTCCTTTTCCCCTCCACAAGCTACCAGCGAAAGCCCCAGCACCATTGCCATTGTAAGCGTGGCAATTTTCTTACATACATGCTTCATCTTTTTCATTCCTCTCTTTCGTTTTGATTTTTAAATATTTTCTGATAGTCCGGTCAACCGTCCTATTATTCCAAATATTAGCACAATTCTTTTTCACTTGCAATACGTTTTGTATTGCATTGTATAGTGCTTCTTTTACAAATCATTTGCAATATCATAGGTAATATAGGAGGTAAAGCTATGGCATTTCAATTAAAACAAGACAAAAAAGAATCCGAAAATAAAACTATCCGTTTTCCTGTCCCACTTATCCAAAGAATAGAAGCTGCTATTCAGAACCAGAATGTATCATTTTCCAGTTTTGTAATACAGGCTTGCGAATATGCCCTACACGATATGGAAAAAAGAGATTCTTCCAAGATACAGGAAACAGACAGACAACCTTCCAATGATTAGATTGTATAAATTACATTTTGAATGGATATACAAAACAGGCAGATAACTACTCATTACCTGCCTGTTTTACCATACTATTCACTTAACTGTCTGCTAATGTCTCTCCCACCGTACATAATTCGCACTATACTCACAATTTCTTTTTCTTCATCAGTCCGATAAAAAATCAAATAATTATCTATAGGAAAAAATCTAAGTCCTATGCTGTGCCAAGGCTCATCTTCATACAGTGGATAACGCATAGGGAACACATCTAACGTCCTTATTTCGTCTATAATTCTCTTTGTCTGTGCTTTTGCTGTATCCGGCACAAGTAATTCAAATGCAATATATTCAAATATATCCCTCAAATCCTGTCTTGCACCAGACGTAAACTGTATTCTAAAACTCATATACCAAAATCCCTATGCATTTCTGATTCAACATCATCTATTGAATAGACCCTGCCCTCGTCTATATCCTTAATTCCTTTGTTAATTTCTGCGTCAAATTGTTCCTTTGTAAGCGAACCATATGCTAATGGCTGACTTTGGGGTAATTTCATATCAAAGGGAATGCCACGTTGCAAAACAACCTGTCTCAAAAACATACCAACCGCATTAGACATCGGAATTCCTAACTGGTCTAATACAAGTTCTGCCTGTTCTTTTAATTCAGGCTCAACCCTTGCATATATGCTTGATGTCCTAGCCATAATCATCGCCTCCTTATCTAACTATATTATAGTTAGCATGCTTGCGAAATGCAATACATTTTAATCTTCTAAATCATTAAAATTGTTGATAATTAGTGCCGATATCTTCTGCACCGTATCAGCAATGATTTTTAACTCATCCGTATCCTGCATCCAGCTTTTGATATAACTCATGGAATAGGAGCTTGTATCAAGTCCCAGATTCACACCTACTACATAAGCCACCGATTCAGCAATCAATTCCCTGCGGTTGTGTCTTACATCCTGTTCCGGATGAAGTGTAAAATCAATGGAATGTGCGTATTCGTGTAACAGGGTCTTTATTTTCTGCAAATAATCCAAATCACCCCTGACGCAAATTACTCCTGTTTCAAGGTTGTAAGAGCCTTTAGCAACAGTTCCCGTGACTTCCTTCACTGTATGCTCTTTTGATACGACTTTCAATATCTTTTCATAAATAGTCCTTTCTTTTTTACTGTTTCCTGTAAGACCTTTTACAAGCACAGGCAAATATTCATCGGAACCTTCTGTATCAGCAATATCATAAACATATGTGACACGGAAGCCAGAAATAACTCTTTCTTTTTTTTTCTCATCTTCAGATTTCTGATAAAATATTTCTTCCTCCTGTTCCATTTTATCCGTCTTGCGAAAACACGGAGCTAAAATAGCCAGTCCCCGGCTTCCCTTCTTAACATATCTTCCCAGCTGATTCCATGCTTTATATCCTTTCACATAAGTTGCCTGCGGATTCTGCGAATAGATAAGCATTGTATTTCCAAATGAGTAATTATAAAACTTGCTTTGAAAACACAAATAACTGAGCCAGTTCTCATCTGAATTGATAGCAGCCAGACCATCTTCAATACGGTCAAGGGCTTCTTTTATTTTTTCCTGATTCTTACCCATTTTCTGTTCCTCTATATTCAGAATTACCTTATTTCCACATGGTCTGAATTACGGTCATAGTAATACACATTGTCAGATAAGATTTCATTGGGCAAAACTTCTGTATGATTTACATCTCGCACCATTTCCTTCAAAAGTTCAACATCCATCCCTGCGGATGCAGGAATAAACAATGTTTCATGAATACTGCTTGGCAAGATATAAAAATCACTGCCTATACGGTCTGCAAAGTCTTTCAGCAGACCATCATAGAATATAGTACCTGCACCATACATTTTAGAAGAATTCGTGCATACATACATGGGAACAGCTTCCTCCACATCTTCACTCATTTCATAGAACTCATCTGCTTCTTCATCACTCATTTCCGGTTTCATAATACCCATTATTACATTTTTCAAGGATTCCACCCTGCTACAGAATAATCTCTGTGTATTCTGTTTTGCCAAATCAAACAGGGTTTCTTTGCTGACATCCCACACTCCCAGCATATAATCCTTTACCAGACAGCTTTGAATACCATTCTCATCCATTGCAATCAAAATATATGGAACTAACACCAAATCGTAAAACTCCATACATGGGGTATCCGCCAACCGTTCCTGATTCCGCTTAGCATTTACCAGCTTGTAGCAGATACGGTCTTTTACCCTGTTGAAGTCAAAGAATATTGTTGTATCAAAATTCTCTGATACCCTGTATTTCTCATATGTACGGATAATATCCTGACTTATCTCATCCATTGTCATCCCTTCCTGATAATGGCTAAAATAGTTTTCCAGATAGATATTCGGTGCCATGTTACTAATTCCATTGTAGATAACAAGCCCTGTTAAGTGCATATCATTATTTCTTACCACATCATTTATCTGCACCTGATATTCCTCTCCCAAAGATGCTTCTACAGCATCCCTGACTGCTTCTGCGAACTCCTTCATTGTTGTTTTGATTGTTTCTGTAACCATTCTCAAATCCTCCTTTTGATATTTTTTTGCATAAAAAAAAGAAGGTGTATTATAACCTTCTTTTTACAACTTCATCTACTTATCTTTACATTACTTTAATATTTTTATATCATACCAAAATGCATAAAGGCATCCATGATAGCAGCCTCTTTCTCCAAAGTACATTGTGGTACTCTTGCATCTTCATTTTTCTTCCAGTTGTTCCCTTTACGCTCTTTATTTAATCCGCATTTGTCTTTTATTTGTGCGATATAAAGAGAATGTACCTTCAATCCATATTTTTCAAATACATACTCCTTAATCTTCTGATAAGTCACCTTTTCCTCCGGTGTGTAATTACCCTCTTCATCAGGCTTCATAATAACCTCAAATTTGGGTGTATCAGTTTTTAGGGACAATTTAACTACCGTCTCCACATGCCCCCCTTGGCAAAATTGATCCACAACCGCAACCTTCTCGACCTGATACCCAAGCTCGCCCATGCGCTTCACATCTCTGGCAAGCGTGGCCGGATCACAGCTCACATAGACCATCCGCTTTGGCTGCATATCTGCGATTGTCTGTAATAACGTCTCATCGCAGCCCTTGCGTGGTGGATCAACGACGATCACATCCGCATATACAACGTGTTCCTTGTATTCAGCTGGAAGCACTTCTTCTGCCTTGCCGACGAAGAACTGCACATTTTCGATACCGTTGATCTGCGCATTTACCTTCGCATCGACGATTGCCTGTGGGACGATTTCCACACCATACACCTTCGCTGCCTTTTTGCTCAAGAACAGCGAAATGGTTCCAATACCGCAGTACAGATCCCAGACCGTTTCCCCGCCCTGCAGATCGGCATATTCCAAGGCTTTGTCATACAGTTTCTTTGTCTGCACCGGGTTTACCTGATAGAACGACAATGGTGATATCTGATATTTCACATCGCCGATATAATCCGTGATATAATCCTGTCCCCATAAGGTCTTGCATGTATCTCCCAGAATCCGGTTTGTCTTTTCCTGATTAATATTGATACTGATGCTCGTCATTCCATTGATCTGGCACAGCCGCTCTACCAGCACGTCCGCATGTGGGAGCTTCGTGCCATTAATGATCAGGCATAACATGATCTCGCCGGTTGTAAACCCAACTCTTGTCAGGATATGCCGCACCAGTCCGGTATGCGTCTTCTCGTCATAAGTTGAAATATTATAATCCTGCAGAAAATCCCGCACACACTGGATAATCGTATCATTGCCCTCCGCCTGAATATCGCAATGCGGTGTGTCGATAATCGTATGGGTTCTGCCTGCATAAAATCCTGTTACAACCTTTCCGTCCTTGTCCCGTCCAACCGGAAACTGCGCTTTGTTGCGGTAATTCCACGGATTTTCCATGCCAATGATTGGCTCCATCAGATCTTCCGGATGCTCGATTCCGCCGATACGCGAAAGACAGTTCTTGACTTTGTTCCATTTATAATCAAGCTGTTTTTCGTAACTGACATGCTGCAAGGTACATCCTCCGCACGGTCTTGCCACTGGACATTTCGGTTCTACACGATATGGTGACGGCTTAATTACTTCCACTAATCGTGCATACACATACTGCTTTTTGACCTTCGTGATTGCGGCACGGATCGTATCGCCCATCACCGCATCCTTCACAAATACTGCGATGCTTCTGCCGTCCTCAGTCGCAACATGACCGATTCCTTCTCCATCAGTTCCCATATCCTCTATCATTAATTCTATGCTGTCATTTTTCTTCATTTTGTACCTCATTTTTAATCAAATCATATTTATATATTTGAACAAATCTAGTATACTATATTTATAAACCGAAAGAAAGAAACGAACATAAAAATATACAGATTATAGTAATTTGTGTAGATATAAATTATATTCCATTTCAGTAATATAAATATGTTTGATGTTTAGAAGTTCTTGATGTTCTGTAAATTATCAGCAATGTTTGAACACGATGTTCAAACAAGCCGCCACTGAGCCATGGATGGCGAATTGGCGGCGGTTGCGTACGGTTACATCTATATAAATATCAGAACATCTTAGAACTTCTTAACTTCAATACATCTTATATTCTGAAATGGAATACAATCTATCTACACAAATTCCAATAAATCACCGCAAAGGAGGGTTCGCCATGTTCCAGTCCATTGAATACAAACACCCGAAATTCTATCAGGTATTCCGGATCTTCATCGTTATCCTCGCGTCCATCATCTTCGCATGGAACCTGTGCTGTTTCGCACGTCCTGCGGGATTATTTCCGGGCGGTTTCTCCGGATTATCTCTGCTTCTGCAGGAGATCTTCCAGAAATTCCTGCACATTCATGTTCCATACACACTGCTGAATGTCCTGTTAAATATCATCCCAGTCTACATCGGGTTCAAATTCATCGGACGGAAATTCACACTCTACTCGATTCTCACGATCATTCTGTCGAGTATTTTCGTCGACATACTGCCTGCCTATGTATTTACACAGGACGCCATGCTGAACAGTGTGTTCGGCGGTCTGATCAACGGATTCGCCATCAGTCTGTGTCTAAATGTCGGCACAACAACCGGCGGTACAGACTTCATCAGCATCTATCTGTCCCAGCGCAAAGGAATTGATGCCTGGAACTATATATTATTTGGAAATGTCATGCTGCTGATTCTGGCCGGTTACCTCTTCGGTTGGTCGATTGCGCTTTATTCGATCATCTTCCAGTTCTGCAGCACACAGGCGATTCAGATTCTTTATAAACGATACAAAAAAGAAACATTATTTATCATCTCGGATTACTCCGAACAGATCTATAAAGCAATACGGGAAACAACCAACCACGACGCCACGCTGTTTCAGGGCATCGGCTGTTATGAAGAAAAAGAGAAAACTTTGATCTATTCTGTCATCAACACAGAAGCAAAACGCCAGCTCATTCCTCTGATTCGTTCGATTGATCCACATGCGTTTATCAATATCGTCAAAACTGAAGAACTCGCTGGCAGATTTCATGATATACCAAATGATTAGTTTATCTTTGCAACAATTTCATCCAATATCGCATTTGCGACATCTTCTTTACTCATCAGAGGGAGTTCTTTTTCTCCCTCTTTTGTTATGAGTGTCATAATATTCGTATCGACGCCGAATCCGGCACCCTCTACCTTCAGGTTGTTCGCAGCAACCATGTCAATATGCTTCTTCTCTAACTTCTTCTTTGAATTTTCTACCATATGCTCTGTCTCCATAGAAAATCCGCAGATAAACTGTCTGTCCTTCTTATGCTCGCCAAGATATGCCAGAATATCCTTTGTTCTTGTAAGTGGAATAGCCATGCTGCCATCCTGCTTTTTGATTTTTTCATCGCTGACATTTTCCGGGCGGTAATCGGCAACCGCCGCTGCCTTGATGATGATATCCATATCCGCGCTCCGGCTTGTCACTGCCTCATACATATCCTCTGCTGTAACAACCTTCACCATATCGACAAACAATGGATCCTCCAGATTCGTCGGTCCAGCCACAAGTGTAACCTTGGCGCCACGGAATGCCGCCATACGTGCCAATGCATACCCCATCTTGCCGGTCGAATGATTCGTGATATAACGGACCGGATCGATGGATTCCTGTGTGGCACCGGCTGTCACAAGCACTTTCTTGCCTGCAAGGTCTTTGTCCATTGCGCAGGCACGGATAATATAATCCACAAGCACATGCTCCGGCGGAAGCTTTCCTTTGCCGATATCCCGGCATGCCAGATATCCTTCGTCAGCCTCGATGATCTCATATCCATAAGAGGCAAGCCTCTTCATGTTATCCTGCACAATCGGATTCTCGTACATATGTACATTCATGGATGGGGCAAGCATAACCGGACAGGTTGCAGGAAGCACACAGGTTGTGAGCATATCGTCTGCAATTCCATTTGCAATCTTGCCAACTACATCTGCACTTGCAGGGGCGATCAGGATTGCATCCGCCTGCGTGCCGAGCGCGATATGCGGTACATGCAGTTCCATGCAACGGTCAAATGTATCTGTATAACAGTGATTTCCTGTCAGTACTTCAAATGTCTCCGGTGTGATAAAATGTGTCGCATTCTCTGTCATCACAACATGGATGTCTGCATGCAGCTTGGAAAGCATGCTTGCAACATTTGCCATCTTGTAGGCTGCGATACCACCACTCACACCAAGTACGATCTTCTTTCCTGTAAGCATAATGTTCCTCCTAGTCCAAGGTATATTTTCTCCAGCAAATATGAAGCCAAACTGTATATATACATATATTTCAATATTGATTCATATTCATATACGATATGTTTGAGAGTTAGAAGTTCTTAATGATCTGTAATTATACCAGCCATGTTTGAACACGATGTTCAAACAAGCCACCACTGAGCCATGGATGGCGAATTGGTGGCGGTGGCGCATATTTATCATATGTTCATCAGAACATTTAGAACTTCTTACTCTCAATACATTGTATATGAAGTGAATCATGTTGAAATATATGTTGTTAATTACAGTTGGCTTCACATTTGTTCTACATATCCTCTAGTCTACCATGTTTCTCGTAATTTGTCAGTCTCGAAATCTTATTCTCCTCATCCACAAATACAACCTTCGGCTTATGTGTCTGTACCTCTTCCGGCGTCATATCTGCATAACACATAATGATGATCTTATCTCCGACACACACCTGTCTTGCGGCAGCACCGTTTAAGCAGATCATGCCGCTCTCACGCTCACCGGCGATCACATACGTCTCGAAGCGGTTTCCATTTTCGATATCGACGATCTGCACCTTCTCATATTCGAAGATGCCAGCCGCCTCCATCAGTGCCTCATCGATCGTGATGCTGCCGACGTACTGCAGTTCCGCCTGCTTTACCGTTGCGCGATGTATTTTACTTTTCAGCATATTGACTGTCATACATGTATCTCCTTTTTTATCTAACTCTTAAACTGTATAGTGGAAATTATCAATAAGTCTTGCTTCGCCGCCGATATTGACTGCGATTGCACACAGGATGTCACCCTTCAATGTGTCGATGCTCTGCATGGTCATACCATCTACGATCTCCACATAATCGATCGTTGCAAGCGGCATTGTGTTGATCAGGTCGGTCATAGCCTTCTTGATCTTCGCTGCGTCACGCTCGCCATCTTCTACCATCTTCTTACCAAGGAAGATGGCCTTGGACAGGATCACTGCCTGCTTTCTGGACTCCGGGGAAAGGTATGTATTTCTGGAGCTCTTTGCAAGTCCGTCTGCTTCTCGGATGATCGGGCATCCAACGATTTCGATATCCATGTTCAGATCGGTAACCATACGCTTGATTACAGCGAGCTGCTGTGCATCCTTCTCACCGAAATATGCCTTATCCGGCTGTACGATATTGAACAGCTTATTCACTACCGTACATACACCACGAAAATGAACCGGGCGGGACAATCCACACAGTGCATTGGTAAGTCCGTTCATATCAACGAAAGAACAGAAACCATCCTTATACATTTCCTCCGGTTCCGGATGGAATATCAGACTTGCGCCGGCTGCCTCGCACAGCTTTGCATCTGCCTCTAAATCTCTTGGGTAGCTTGCCAGATCCTCAGTCGGTCCAAACTGCATTGGATTGACAAATACGCTGACTACAACCGCATCATTTTCTGCAACTGCCTTGTCGATCAGGCTCTTATGTCCCTCATGCAGATATCCCATTGTCGGCACCAGACCAACCTGCTTGCCCTCCTTTTTCCATGCTTTGACTCTATCCCGAACTTCCTTCACTGTTGTTACGATTTCCATGTTATTTCTTCCTTTCAATATTCAAAGTTTTATTGTAAAGCAACGAAAACATAATAGGTGTATATGGAGTTGTACATAATTCAAATTTTAGCGCAGACCGTTGAAGCACGCTGGTACTTAACAAGTGACAACCTGTTGTCACGAGTTTAGTACCATTGCGTGCTGAACCGAGCGAGAGCGCGTCTGCGTGGAATTTGAAATTATGTACAACTCTTTTAGAACACGTAAATGTTTTCGCACCTTAGTACAATTTCTCGATTACATCATCTGCGATTGCATAAGTATGCTCTGCGGAAGGATATGTGCCTTCCTTTACTTCCTTGATATACTGCTCGAATCCCTGCTTCATCATCGCGCCGGTCTCTGCAAACCGCTTTACAAACTTCGGTGTGAAATCACTGAACATGCCAAGCATATCTGCATATACAAGCACCTGTCCGTCGCAGCCATTTCCGGCACCGATACCGATGGTCGGAATATCTAACTTCTCTGTCACAAGCGTAGCCAGCTTCTCCGGTACACATTCGAGTACCACTGCAAATGCACCCGCATCCTGTACAGCCAGCGCATCGTCAATCAGCTTCTGTGCAGCCGCTTCCGTCTTTCCCTGTACTTTGAATCCACCAAATGCATTGATAGACTGTGGGGTAAGTCCGATATGTGCACACACCGGGATACCTGCCTGTGTGATTGCTTTAATCTGTGGTGCTACTTCCACACCACCCTCTAATTTCACTGCATTGGCACGACCTTCCTTCATCAGACGTCCCGCATTTACAACCGCATCATAGACCGATGTCTGATAAGACATAAACGGCATATCAATCACGACCAAAGCTTCCTTCGCACCACGTGCAACTGCGGCGCCATGATGAATCATATCTTCCATTGTTACGGAAACTGTGTCCTCATATCCAAGCACGACATTTCCGAGAGAATCGCCGACCAGAATCGAATCCACACCTGCCTCGTCCATCAGCTTGGCTGTCGAATAATCATATGCTGTCAACATCGTAAGCTTCTCGCCGGAAGCCTTTGCCTTTGCAAAAGTAGTTACTGTTTTTTTCATGGTTTACTCCTTCATATCCAATATAGTTTGAATTGCCTGACTGTCCGCATTGCACAATTGCTTCGAAAGCAGCCGGTACACCTCGCGCGCATCACCGTCAAGTGCCTGCAGATGTTTCTCCACCGTTGCCACATCGCCGCGGCTGACCGGTCCCGTCAATGCTTTCTCGCAGCCAAAGCGTTCCATATTCTCTGCATTATTTGCAAAGAGCGGCATCAGTGCGTGCTCTGCCTCCTCCGGTGTAAATCCGCACTCCGAAAGAAGGGTTGTCCCCATCTTATATAGTCCGATCACCAGATTACTTGCAAATACTGCCGATGCATGATATTTCGCCTTTTGGTCTGCGGAAATCTGCCGGATCGTATGTCCCATTTTCTCAAACAGACATATGAGTTCCTGCGTCTTCGTTCCTTCGCCTTCAATCGTCATGTAACAGTCTTGGAAATGTATGTAGGAATCCGTCTTCGAATTCACTGCATAAATAGGATGTATTGAATACCCGCTTACGCGACTACCCATACCAGAAAATATACGTGAGGAAAGAGCCCCACTTGTATGAATCATCGTTTTTCCATCCAGACACACCGAACTAGCTGCAATCTCTTCTGCCACGTTCGCGATTTGTCCGTCCGGAACCGTTAAAAATATAGTATCACACGCCTGAACCAATGTCTCCATGTCTTCATAGTATTTCGTACCAGTAAATCTCGCTGCCTCTCTCGCACTCTCCGGATTCCGACTATAGAAGCCCTCCACACAGAGCATCTCTGCATGTGACTTTGCGAAATCGGATAAATGTCTGCCGAGCGTAAAGCCCATTCTGCCAGCTCCAATCAATCCAATCTTCATACCATCACCTCTTCCTTCTGACCAAAGGGGTGTGCACCATATTCATTTCCCAGTATAGTTTCTTTCGAATACCATCCATTTCGCAATATAACATTTCAATTATCATTTGTAAATATATTTTTGGAGGATAATTGTATAGAATTTGATACAATCATATATATGGAAAAAAATGCATAAAAAAGACATCCTGCAAGATTTCTCTCACAGAATGTCTCTGATTTTTATATAGAGATTTTCCGATTACTCCACACTGTAGTTTGGTGCTTCCTTTGTAATCTGGATATCATGTGGATGGCTCTCCTTCAGAGAAGCAGCTGAAATCTCAACGAACTCTGCCTTCTCATGAAGCTCCTCGATTGTCTTCGCACCACAGTAACCCATACCTGCACGAAGTCCACCGATCAACTGGAATACAGTATCTTCAACGGTACCCTTGTATGCCACACGGCCTTCGACACCTTCCGGCACAAGCTTCTTTGCATTTGCCTGGAAGTAACGGTCTTTACTACCATTCTCCATCGCTGCGATACTACCCATACCACGGTATACCTTGTATTTTCTTCCCTGATACAGCTCGAAATCTCCAGGGCTCTCATCCGTACCCGCGAACAGGCTGCCCATCATACATACATTCGCGCCGGCTGCAAGTGCCTTTGTGATATCGCCGGAATACTTGATACCGCCATCTGCGATAACTGGGATTCCTGCTGCATGTGCTGCCTCATATGCCTGCATGATTGCTGTAATCTGTGGAACACCGATACCGGCTACGATACGCGTTGTACAGATAGAACCAGGTCCGATACCGATCTTTACGGCATCCACGCCTGCATCAATCATAGCCTGTGTACCGGACTTTGTAGCTACGTTACCAGCGATAACATCAAGATCCGGATACTTCTCCTTGATCATGGCAAATGTCTTAAGAACATTCTCAGAATGTCCATGTGCTGTATCGATAACGATTGCATCCACCTTAGACTTAACAAGTTCGTCTACTCTGTCGCAGATATCCGGTGTAACGCCCACAGCTGCGGCACAGAGAAGTCTGCCCTGTGCATCCTTGGCTGCATTTGGATACTTAATCTGCTTCTCGATATCCTTGATTGTGATAAGTCCCTTCAACATCATGTTGTCATCAACGATAGGAAGCTTCTCTTTTCTGGCTCTGCCTAAAATTGCCTTTGCCTCCTCGAGTGTGATACCCTCTTTTGCTGTAATGAGGTTCTCAGATGTCATGGACTCCTTGATCTTCTTTGAGTAATCTGTCTCGAACTTCAAGTCACGGTTCGTGATAATACCTACCAATTTGCCGTTTTCTGTAATCGGCACACCGGAAATTCGGAACTTCGACATCAGCTTATCTGCATCATCAAGTGTATGCTCTGGTGAAAGAGAAAATGGATCAGAGATAACTCCGTTCTCTGAACGTTTTACTTTATCAACTTCCTCTGCCTGCTGCTGAATCGACATGTTTTTATGAATAACTCCGATTCCACCCTGTCTGGCCATGGCGATTGCCATTCTGTGCTCTGTGACAGTGTCCATACCGGCACTCATAAGAGGAATATTCAACCTGATTTTCTTTGTGAGCTGTGTTGATAGAACAACGTCATTTGGAATAACACTTGAAAACTGTGGTACTAATAAAACATCATCAAATGTGATTCCCTTACCAATAATCTTACCCATTTGTCTTTTTCCTTTCCTTTCTTTAGTCTGATTATATTAGGTAATTCGAACCGATGAAGGTTCAGGTATTACTTATCCTCGTAAACGCAGATGTAAAGTCCGATGTATTCTTCCCCGCCATACATCAAAGGTACTTTAATTCCATCTATATCCGACTTCAACTGTAAGTCATCGCCATATACAGCAAGTGGCGGCGTAATATCGATGATAATTCCAAGTGTGGAAAAAATCGTTGCCGTGTTCCCCATAATCATATTCCCCAGTTCATTTAATGCGGAGGATGCCATCTCATCCAACTCATTGACCGGCATTCCGAACATCATACGGGATGCAATATCCTTTGCATTGTTCTCCCGGATTGCCAGAATTACCTGACCTTTCATTTCTCCCACTACGCCGACCTGAATTGCATAATATTTGTCATGTAAATGAAAATCTGTCATCTCAGGCTTGCCAACTGTCAACTTCACCTGAGTAACACTTTCTACAATAGAAATACTCGACTGCAAAAAAGGGTTAATGTGCTTTACATCCATTGCAGGTACCATGTGCCCTCTCCTTAGTATTATTTTGAAATAGGTTAACGATAATTATAACATACCTCTATCGAGTATTCAAACACTAAATCCAAATTGTTGTTAATTTTGTCATTAAATCCGTGTATCTGTACCTCAATGAAATGTATAGTACGAAGATGAGCTTAAAACATGTCCCGAGTCATCCACCTGTTTGACTGTGATTAAGGCTCCATCACTTAATGTCTGATCCTGTACCATCAATGTATTTCGATCAACATAGAGCGTTTCTAATTGATCCTCGCCATCATACACCTTGGAATATTCATTGAAGTTTCTTCCCCGTACCACGGCATGATCGCCTTCGTTGGAAACCCGGCTGATTCCAATCTCCTCCAATCCCATAATCATCGGTTTTTCCCCAACTTCCGGAACCGGCGACTGACCATCATAAACATAATCATCTCCAAACAGCATATCATATGCCAGCAATGTCACCGCATGGTCAAGTTCTTCTTCGTTATCCTGATACAAGCAGTGTGCCCGCTGCACATATCCCATATTCAGATTCAATGCTTTAAATATTTTTGTCGATACCTCGCTCGCCCGGATATCTTCATCCGGGATATCCAGATTCATATTATTGACCAGAATATATTCTGTCTGAAACTGGCTGTGCGGTAACTGATCATCATCAAATGTGATCGTTGGCAGATGATCTCCATATAAAAGCAGAATATAATCTTCTCCTATACTATCAAGAGCATTGATCAGGTCATGGATCATCTGATCCATCTCATGAATCTGATTTACATAGTATGTGAGCTGGTTTTCCTTTACCGGATCCTGCGGATAACTGACCTTGATTTTCTCATCACAGGCGCCTAACTCTTCCGGATACTTTCCATGTCCCTGTACACTGATTGTAAATACAAAATCCTGACCTTCCGTACTCCGCAGACAGTTTTTAATATTGTTGACCAATATTTCGTCCTTCGCCCAACCGGTTGAAGTCTTCTCTACATTGTACATATATTCAAGCGAGATAAAGCGCTCAAACCCCATCTCATTATAGACATCCTTCCGGTCATAGAACGAGGACTTGTTGTTATGCATGGCGAAAGTATGATAGCCTTCCTTCTCAAGCAGGCTGCACATGCCTTCAATCGGTTTTTTATTCACCGTCGTCTTGTATGGATACTCTCCTGCTCCAAAATACGCCGATCGGATGCCTGTCAAAACCTCGAATTCCGAATTTGCGGTACCTGCACCGAGTGCAGGCATCGTCAGATATCCGGACGGGAATTTTTCTTTCAATCTTGTAAAATTCGGAACAGGATCTTCCGAAAGCGTCAATCCCTTCACAACCTTAGGATCAAAGAACGATTCTAACTGTACACAGATAATATTGGGTGTCTTTTTCTTCGATGTATCTGCTTCCAGTTCCTCACTGTTCAGCTTATTCCGCAAATGGAGCATCGTCGTTTCATCGTAATCATCCGGCTTTGAAATACCATTGTCAATAATACTGTTCGTGAAGCAATAAGCAAATCCATAATCCTGATATGCCATACCGAGATTTGCAAAATCGTCCGAGATGATGTTATGGCTCACATTAAAGTTCGTAAAGAGCATAATGCCTATCCACATAACAATACAAACAACCATCGTCCGCATGACATGCTTTTTCCCCTCAAACTTCGGAGATTTCCGGAACAAAATCACGATTCCGGCGATCACCGCCACCGCTGCCACGACCAAAAGCACCTGCTGTACCTTAGAGAAATATACGTCCAGCATGGATATCACGTCCTTCACCATCAGAAGGTCAATCGCCGCAAATGGTGTGATACGATAGCCAAGTACCACAAAGTTTGCAAAACCGCAGATCAGCCAGACAATACTGATCAACACGATACCGAATACCCGCTTTCTTAAGAACAACGCAAACAATAAAGTAAAGAATATAATGGAGGTATTATACAAAAATACGATTGGCGAAGACACCATAAACTTCACACCAAGTACAAGCGACCGCCTTCCCAATATCTCCATGAGAAGCTCCAGGCCAAATGCAATCAGAAAACACCGTGCGATCCATGTCTGAATCGAATATTTCAAAAAATGCTTTACCTTTGACCAGAACGATGAATTTGCATCCACTTTCTCAGGTACTTCTTTTTCTTCATTCTTGACAATCTCTTCAGACCCGGTTTTCGTTTCTCCATTTTTTACGATTTCTTCAGACCCGATTTTCGTTTCTTCTTTTGTTTCTTCCTGATCCTTTATTATCTTCTCAGACATTTTACCGCCCCTTCAATAATAATCTTTATAATGATACTCAATTATAGGAGAAATGCCTGTATAAAGCAAGCTACAATTTTAAAATTTTTTTCAAAAAGTTGTTGACACATATAGAACTACTATGCTAATATATAACACGTCGTCGGTACGAAGTACAAAACGACAAAATGCGCGAGTGGCTCAGCGGTGGAGCACCTCCTTGCCAAGGAGGGGGTCGCGGGTTCGATTCCCGTCTCGCGCTCTCAAAAATTAAATAGTTTGTTTTATTTGCGCGAGTGGCTCAGCGGTGGAGCACCTCCTTGCCAAGGAGGGGGTCGCGGGTTCGATCCCCGTCTCGCGCTCTTTTTTATTCTCCGTAAAGCATTGATAATACTAGCTTTACGGATTTTTTATTTTATGCAATTTGAGTCCGTTTGAGTCCGCGTTTGGAGTATTCTCTTCTTTTTTCATATACTTGCTCCAAACAGAAAATTTGCTACTGATTAAAATTTCAGCCTGCCAGCAGGAATTCATAAAGTGAAAACAGGAATGCCTTCATAAACCGCATTCCTGTCTCCACCATAATTTCTAAAAAGCCCTATATAATCACATCTAATAATCATATCCACAATCAAAACTATAATTATCAGAATGTTCAGTCCTTATTCCTACAAAGAATCCACAAACCGCATAAACGCAGCCTGTCCCTCTTCTGTCCGCTTATATACGCCTGCACATTCAAGTACCTTTACGAATACCTTGCTGATCTCGTCGTGCAGGATCTCTGTGATATTCTCCGCGGTAATCTCATAATTGCCAATCCATGAATCTACCCAGTCTGCGTGCTTCTCAATGAGTGCATTCTTGCGGATATCCTCGCCTGCTAATATTGCCTTGGATAATTCTGCCATCTCGCCCTTCAGACGTGCTGGAAGTACGGCAAGTCCCATAACCTCGATCAGACCAATATTTTCCTTCTTAATATGATGCAGGTCTGCCGATGGATGATAAACGCCCCACGGACATTTCTCGGTTGTAATGTTGTTACGGAGTACAAGATCCAATTCGAGCTTATCGTCATGCATCCGCGCAATCGGTGTAATCGTATTGTGTGGGACACCGTCCGTCTCACTGAAGATAAATGCATCCGCATCCGTGTATGCCCGCCAGCTTGTAAGGATATGGTCGGCAGCTTTCGCCATCACTTCCATATCATCGCCCTGCAGACGGATGACTGACATCGGCCATTTCACAATACCGGCTGTGACACTCTCAAATCCCGGAATCACAAACTTACGCTCATAATCTGCCTTTGCCATCGCGAACACATAGCCACCACCCTGAAAATGGTCATGGCTTAAGATGGAACCACCGACAATCGGAAGATCCGCATTCGAACCAGCCATATAATGTGGGTACTGTCTTACAAAATCCAAAAGCTTACGGAACACTGCATAATCAATCTTCATTGGGATATGCTGCTCATTGAAGATGATGCAATGCTCGTTGTAATATACATATGGCGAATACTGCAAATAATAGTTCTGTCCATCCAGCTTGATCGGGATTACACGGTGATTCTGTCTTGCCGGATGTGAGAAATGTCCTGCGTAGCCTTCATTCTCCTTGCAAAGCAGGCAAGCCGGATATCCGGATTTCTTCGCCTGTCCGGCCTTCGCGATATCGCGCGGATCCTTCTCCGGTTTGGACAGATTGATCGTGATGTCGATCGGACCATATTCGGTGTCAGTCACCCATTTCTCATCTTTTGCGATACGGTCTTTCCGGATATAGTTCGTCGCCTGACTAAACTGGTAATAATAATTGGTTGCTTCCTTCGGGCTTTCCGCATAACGCTTCGCGAATTCTGCCCGTACCACACTTGGCGGTGGCGTAATGCAGCCCATGATCTTCGTATCGAACAAATCCTTTGCCGTTATGGTATCTTCTTTCATGATGCCATTTTCATGCGCATACTCCATCATATCCTCCAGAATCTCACAGACAGCTCTTGGCTCTGTAATCTCCGGATTCTCCTCATACTCCATTACATCGAACAACTCCAGCAGACGGTTCGTCGCATATACCTCATCTGCCTCGCAGATCAAACCATTCTTCTTTCCATATATCACTAATTCACGAATCAGATCTGTAATCATAGTGATTTCCTCCATTCTTCGTCTTCTATAATAAACCTACGCCAACACCTTCATACCGCCATACTTGCGGATTTTGAGCACCTTACAAGAATCTGCACCGAACAACCGGTCCATCGCTGCACGATATCCGGATACAGCCTCATTTTTCACAAATGCCTGAATCGTACCTGCAAATCCACCACCATGTACGCGGGCAACGCCAGCTCCACCTGCAAGCGCGATCTCGCTGACCGCCAGCGCCAGTGACACGTTCTGATGCATCACATCATGGCTTGTGTAGACATTCTGCAGATATTTGAACGAAGAATCGCCGGATTCCTTTACCTTCTGCAGGAATGCATCGATATTACCTGCCTTTAACGCATCTATTTCCTCTTCTACACGCACATCCTCACATAAGAAATGCAGGGCACGCAGTATGGCACGATCCCCAAGCTTCTCGCGCAGCTCCTGTGCGTGGCTTAAGATATCCTCGATTGTAAGTCCAAGCAGAACTTCCTTGCCAAAATACGATGCTACAGCTTTCATCTCTGTTGGAATGGCTGCATAATCGGCGGTCAGATCTGCATGGGAGCCCTTCGTATCTGTGATGCAAAGGCTGTATCCATATGCGTTCATATCGAACTCTACTTTTTCTACCTTCGGATTCTTCACATCTGCAAAATCAATATGCACAAGATTTCCGACGGAGCATGCCATCTGATCCATCAGTCCGCAAGGCTTTCCGAAATACACATTCTCTGCATACTGTCCGATGATTGCGATTGTGATTGCATCAATGCCGCCATCGTTATACAGATAAGAAAGAATCGTTCCGATTACCGTCTCAAAGGCTGCCGATGAAGAAAGTCCAGCACCAATCAATACATCACTTGTGATATATGCCTGGAATCCACCAACTGCGTAGCCGCGTTCCTTCGCTCCCGCAAGCACACCCTTAATCAGAGCGGTTGTCGTTTCCTTCTCCTCTTCCTTCAAAGAAAGATCATTTCCATCAATTACAATCTCATCATAGCCATCCGATACAAGGCGAATCTGCATATCCGGAAGCTTCTTCACGATTGCGATTGCATCTAAGTTGATGGATGTCGCAAGTACCTCACCATGCTGATGATCGGTGTGGTTTCCGCCAACCTCACTTCTGCCCGGTGCACTGTAGATTTCCACTGCATCTGTTCCATATAACTTCTCGTATGTTTCAATCGCTGCCACATAACGATCCTTCTGATATGGAAGCACATCTGCATCCACATAGATATCAAGCAATACATCATCATATGCACCTTCCTGTAGATTTTTCTTTAATTCTGTTGTCTGTATCATATCGTTCCTCCTTTAATCACATGTATAACTATCTCGTTGCAGTAAGCCGCCGGAACCGGTTCCGAATACAATCATACCGGTTCCTCCTTGTTACACCCAATATATCATGTGTTTAGTAAACGTGTCAACAGTTTTACTAAAGTTTACTATAATATTTTTCAAATTAATATAGACTTTTTCATATTATATGTGGTATATTTTGTTTAGTAAACATATTGAAAGGAGTTTTCTATGGCTACCATTCGTGATATTGCAAAAGAAGCTGGCGTATCGGCAGGCGCCGTATCCAGAATTTTAAATAATGATGCTACCTTAAGTGTTGCTCCGGAAACGCGGGAACATGTGCTTGCGATTGCCAGGAAATTAAACTATACCAAATCCTCCCGCACAAAAGCGATGGCAAAAAATACATTTACAATGGGAATCGTACTCTGGTATACGGCGGAGCAGGAATTAAAGGACAGCTACTATCTCCGCGTCAGACAGGGTGTGGAAGATTTTTGTATGAAAAACGCCATCCACGTCGTACGTATTTTTCCAAATGAACCGGATGGTCTTAAGCAGCTTGCCTCCGTGAATGGATTAATCTGTCTTGGCAAGTTCTCTAAAAAAGAAATTGATACATTTCTTGGTATCTGCAGCAATATTGTATTTCTGGATATGGTTGTCGATGAATATAACATTACATCCTTAACGCTTGATTTTGAACGTGCCGTCTATGACGTCATGGACTATCTGACCGGACTTGGTCATACGAAGATTGCCCTGCTTGTCGGGTGTGAATATGTCGGAGATGGGGAACGTCTTGTTGACGCAAGAACTGTTGCTTATAAGAAATACATGGAACACCGGGAAATGGATGCCGAGACCTATGTGCGGGAAGGCAGCTTCACTGCCAAATCCGGCTATGATATGATGATGGATCTGCTCGACAGCAGCGACCTGCCAACGGCTGTATTTGCCGCAAACGACGCGATTGCATTAGGTGCCATGAAAGCAATCAAAGAAAGAGGTTATAAAATCCCACGGGATATCTCTATCGTTGGTTTCAACGATGAGGAATCCAGTACGTTCATAACCCCTCCGCTTACGACCATTCATGCCCCATCCTATGATATGGGGCAACATGGTGCGAATCTTGTCTATGTTGCATCGAACTTAAGCATCAAGACACCTTTAAAAGCTAAAATTCCATGCCCGCTTGTCATCCGGGAATCCTGCGCCCGCGTCAAAGAGAACTGCTGATAGTTTTACTCAGATAACAAAATTTCTTTTGCCCGGCTGTACTTCTCTCTCCAATGCAGAATCTGCTTTTCGGAGCAGCCGGCCGCTTTCGAGCGGATCTCATCAGAATTATGTGCGAGATCTGCAAGCTTTACTTTCTTTGCTATCGCATTCGGTTTCAAATTCCGGACGTAATCATAATAATCAACGGATTTGTCATGTGTCAGGAGACGCACAGCTTCCGTTACTGCCGGAGGAAACGCCTGTTCTAACTCCGCAAGTGTGACTTCCGTATCTTCCACGACATCATGGAGAAGCGCCACCGTACAGCTTATCTCCTCATCCATCTGTTCTGCCAGATGAATCGGATGAAAGATATACGGCACACCGCTTCTGTCCACCTGACCTTCGTGTGCTTTGTAAGCAAGCTTCATTGCTTTGATTGTCATACTCGTATAAATCACAGATTTCCTCCCATATATCTATCCCCGGTAAATCAATACATAATCGTCTGTGGCAAGCCTTCTCATAGAATTAAATTTCTAATCATTTGCACCCGGCATCTCGTAGAAAGCTTCGGTCTCATCAATATCATTCACCGGTGGCTTTAAGCCTTCGATCGTGATGTTGTGCTTCTGTGCATAATCCCAGAGTGCTGCATGAACCGCTTCTTCTGCAAGCAGAGAACAGTGTACCTTAACCGGTGGCAGCCCGCCAAGTGCTTCCATAACTGCCTTATTCGTAAGCTTCAATGCTTCCTGAATGGACTTGCCCTTGATCATCTCCGTTGCCATACTGCTTGTTGCAACAGCGGCACCGCAGCCAAATGTCTTGAACTTGCAGTCTCGGATAATCTGGTTGTCATCGACGTCGAGGTAGATACGCATGATATCGCCACACTTCGCATTTCCGACTGTACCGACACCACTGGCATTCTCGATTTCTCCTACGTTTCTTGGGTTGGTGAAGTGTTCCATAACCTCTTCACTGTAATCTATAATCTGACTCATCGTCATTACCTCCTAAATATAATCAGTATCCCGTGTATGAACTTACTGCTTGTTCTTCTTTACGAAATCCTCGTAAAGCGGTGACATACTGCGCAGACGCTCTACAACTGTCTTGATTGCCTCCACTGTATAATCGATTTCTTCCTTTGTTGTCTCATCGGAAAGTGTCAGACGAAGTGATCCGTGTGCAATCTCATGTGGCAGACCGATGGCAAGCAATACATGCGATGGATCGAGTGATCCGGATGTACATGCAGAACCACTGGATGCACAGATACCCTTCTGGTCGAGCATGATCAGAAGTGACTCACCCTCGATGAACCGGAAGCTGAAGTTTACGTTGTTTGGCAGACGCTTTACCTTGTCGCCATTTAACTTCGTATATGGAACCTCATCTAAGACACGCTTGATCAGGTAATCACGCAACTCGACTTCCTTCTTTGTACGCTCTTCCATCTTCTCTTTTGCAAGTGTTGTCGCACGGCCAAAGCCTACAATACCCGGTGTATTATGAGTACCTGCACGCTTTCCGCGCTCCTGTGCACCACCATGGACAAAGGACTCAATCTGCACACCATTTCTAAGGTACATGATACCGATTCCTTTTGGTCCGTTGATCTTATGACCGCTGGCAGAAAGCATATCAATATGGCATTCATCCACATTGATTGGCACATGTCCATATGCCTGTACCGCATCTGTATGGAAGAGAACCTTATGCTTCTTCGCGATCTCGCCAATCTCCTTGATTGGCTGGATGCTTCCGATCTCGTTATTTGCAAACATCACCGAAATCAGAATTGTATCCTCGCGGATTGATTTTTCAAGCTCATCTAATTTGATGATACCATTTTCATCCACGCCGACATACGTAATCTCATAACCAAGCTTCTCTAGATACTCGCATGTATGCAGGATTGCATGATGTTCGATGGCAGACGTGATGATATGTTTTCCTTTCTTTCTCTGGGAAAATGCGATTCCTTTCAAAGCCCAGTTATCTGACTCGCTTCCGCCACCCGTGAAATAAATCTCATTTGGCTTTGCGCCAAGAAAATCCGCAACTTCCTTTCTGGCATCTTCCACCGCTTTCTTACTCTCGCCGGCAAAGCGGTATACACTTGCCGCATTTCCATAGTACTCTTCGAAATACGGATTCATTGCTTCATATACTTCCGGTGCAACTTTCGTTGTCGCCGCATTATCTAAATAAATTAACTCACTCATTGCTATGAATGCCTCCTTAATTCTTTACTTTTGTCCATGAAAAATTATAATCAGACATGTTTCAAAAGTCAACGAAACCACCCTCATTTATAATGAGAATAAATTTCATTTGCAGTGCTTTTCATACTGCTTCAAGATCTCAATATAGCGGCTTCCAAGATGGCTGAGCGGGATTCCCTTCCGTTTCAAATACCCAATCGTCATCGTCTCCTCGGCTGCAAACGGTACTGCCGTATACCCATCGCCGTTTAACTCCTCACAGATAATACCGGAACATAAGGTGTAGCCGTTTAACCCTGTCATCAGATTTAACATCGTCGCACGGTCGTCCGCCTTGATCGTCTGCTTATATTCGAGGTTACTTAATACCTCCTCCGCAAAATAAAAGGAATTCTTATTGCCCTGCTCAAATGACAGGCACGGATACGGTTCTAAATCCGAGAAGGAAATGGACTCCTTCCCCGCAAGTGGATGTCCACTTGCGAGATACACATAAACCGCACAGTCAAACAACGGTTTAAACTCCAGTTCATTTGCATCAAATACCTTCTGCATGGCTTTCTGGTTGAAGCTGTTCAGATACAGGATGCCAAGCTCACTCCGGAAATTCTTGACATTCTCGATAACCTCACCGGTCTTCGTCTCATGGACAGCAAGCTCATACTCGTCCAGTGAGAAATTCCGCGCCAGCTTGATGAACGCCTCCACTGCGAAGGAATAATGCTGCATGGATACGCTGAACTTCCGCTTGTGTTCTGCAGCACCCATATATTTTTCTTCCATCATCTGCTGCAGCTCCACCATCTGTCTGGCATAGCTTAAGAACTCTTCGCCCTCGGTTGTCACAACGATACCGCGGTTCGTCCGCAGAAAGATCTCTATCTGTAATTCTTCCTCTAAATCATGAATTGTATTCGATAATGCCGGCTGCGATACAAAAAGCTCGCTCGCCGCCTTGTTCATCGACTTCATATCTGCAATTGTCACTGCATACCGTAGCTGTTGTAATGTCATATGCCACTCCTATTCTTTTCTTTTACTCACACCCTGAATTCCCATCGCAATACCAAATGTCACGACCTCTGTAACCGGAAATGCCATCCAGACACCGGTTACACCAAAAAGCTTCGACAGCATGAATGCCATCAGGCTGATCACAATGATTCCACGCGATACCGCGATCAGGGAAGATGCAAGTGCCTGTCCGGTCGCACTGAAAAATCCCGCCAGTACAATATTGACCGCCGCCACTAAGAACCCTAAGAAATAAATCCGGAGTCCCGGCACGGCAAACTTCGCTAGCTCCGCCGACTGGGCACTGTTGAAGATACCAACCAGTCCCTGTGCGAACACCCATACCGCAGACACAAGCACGATTGACAGGATAACTGCGATCACCAGCGACTGACGTAAGATCTTCTTGACATCCTCTTTGTCGCCATGTCCGTACGAGGTACTCGCAAGTGGCTGTAAGCCCTGCGATACACCATTAAAGATTGCCGTTCCGACGAGTGCAATGTTCGCGATCACACCGTATGCGGCAACTGCATTATTTCCGGATAACGCAAGCAGAATAAAATTAAACACAAGCGTTGTGATACTGTTTGCGATTTCACCGACAAATGCCACTACGCCAAGACCTGCTGCGGAAGCAAGCAGTTTGAAGCTCGGCAGATGCCATTTGAATACGATCGTATTTTTCTTCGATAGATAATGGATCATGCAGATACCAATGCTGATAATCGGTGACACGCCGGTTGCAAGTGCCGCGCCACGCATTCCCATGTGCATCGGGAACATAAATACATAATCAAATACAATATTGAACAAACTGCTGAGTAACGTTGCCGCCATCGCGATATTCGGTGCATTATCATTTCTTACAAACGCAGTAAAGGTATAGTTTGCAATAAAAAATGGAGAAAAAAGCATCGCAATCTGCAGATATTCCGTTCCGATCGACAGGATATCCGCATCCGCTCCCATCAGCTTCAAAATCTCTGCCGGGAAAAAGTTTCCAAGCAGTGTAAATCCGATTCCGATCAGAACCGCGAACATCACAGCATTTGAGAAATACAGCCTCGATGTCTCATTATCGGTCATCTTGCAGAGCGAATACCTCGTTGCGGAACCAATCCCGATTAACGAACCAATGGCAAATAACAACCCATAAACCGGCAGTGTCAGATTCAATGCTGCAATACCAAGGGTTCCATTTGCCACGGAGATAAAAAATGTATCTGCGAGGATGTAGCACGACATGCCCATCATCGCAAATACATTTAAAAATATGAACTTTCTTAGTTTCTTTCCCACGTTCATCTGCTAGTTGCTATTTTCTGTGAAATAACCCTTTCTTCTCATAAGGCTGATGTTCGATGCCAAGCACCTTGTAGCCAAGCTTCTCAACTTCTTCTGTAAATTTTGCATCATCAAAGCCTTCTTCCGCTACGATCACAGTCTCCTTCTTCGCATGGGAAGAAGTGACTTTCTTCACCTTGAAATTATTTCTTACCATGTCGTTCATATGCGACTCGCACATACCACACATCATACCATCGATTTTTGCAATAATCTGTTCCATTTTGTTTTCCTCCTTAAACTACATGAATTTATATAGAATGTCAACCTCTCCTATGCTGTCTCCCGCTGCTTCTTTCCGAATTTGAACAGATTCAGACGAAGTGCATTGGTCACAACACAAAAGCTTGACAGACTCATCGCTGCTGCACCGAACATCGGATTCAATGTCCAGCCAAATAAATGAACCCACGCACCTGCCGCAAGCGGGATTCCTATAATATTGTAAATAAATGCCCAGAAGAGGTTCTCGTGGATATTCCGCAAGGTTGCCCGGCTAAGCCGTATTGCTGCCGGTACATCGGATAACCGGCTCTTCATCAACACGACATCTGCCGCGTCGATGGCAATATCCGTTCCGGCTCCGATTGCGATACCCATATCTGCACGTGTCAGTGCCGGGGCATCGTTCACGCCATCACCGACCATCGCAACCTTTCCTTTCTTCTGCAGATTGGCGATCACAGCCTCCTTACCATCCGGAAGCACGCCTGCGATCACTTCATCGACACCTGCCTGCTTGCCGATTGCCTGAGCCGTCTGCTCGTTATCACCGGTCAGCATGACAACATGGATTCCCATATTTTTAAGCTCCGCGATTGCTTCCGGGCTGTCCTCCTTCATCACATCGGCAACTGCCACCATTCCAAGGATCTTGCCATCCTCCGCGAAGAATAATGGTGTCTTTCCTTCGGATGCATAGACCTCTGCCTGCTTTTGAAGCTCTGCTTCTTCCTCTTTTGCTATCCTGATCTGCCCGGAAATATAGTTCCAGTTTCCACCCTGCAAATGCTTTCCATCGCGGACGCCCATCAGACCATTTCCGGAAACTGCCTGAAACTCCCCGACACCTGCCTCCGTCTGGTTGTTCGCATCGCCCCATGCGATAATCGCCTTCGCAAGCGGATGCTCACTTTTTTGTTCCAGCGCATATGCGGCATGCATCAGATACGCTTCCTCACAGCCTACCGGAAAGATATCCGTTACACGCGGTTCACCCTTCGTGATCGTACCGGTCTTATCGAGTGCAACGATCTGTACCTTGCCTGTCTCCTCCAGCGAAACAGCCGTCTTAAACAGGATTCCATGCTTTGCACCCACACCATTTCCAACCATGATGGCAACCGGAGTTGCAAGTCCAAGTGCACACGGACAGCTGATAACCAGAACGGAAATCGCTCTTGCAAGCGAATATCCTACCGGTCTTCCTACGAGCATCCAGATCACAAATGTCACGATTGCAATGCTGATAACGATTGGTACAAATACGCCGGATACTTTATCTGCGACCTTCGCAATCGGTGCTTTCGTTGCCGCTGCATCACTTACCATATGAATGATCTGTGACAACGTCGTATCCTCGCCGACACGGGTTGCCTCACAGAGCAGATATCCGGACTGATTGAGTGTCGCAGCAGATACTGGATCGCCCGGATTCTTGTCAACCGGGATACTCTCTCCGGTCAGTGCGGATTCATTGACTGCACTGTTTCCTTCCTTGACGAATCCATCCACCGGAATATTCTCGCCCGGACGGACAGCAAATAAATCTCCGATATGAAGCTGTTCGATCGGTACCGTCTGCTCCACACCATCTTTTACTAAAACTGCGGTCTTCGGTGCAAGCTTCATCAAGCCCTTTAATGCATCGGTCGTCCTGCCCTTTGATTTTGCCTCAAGCATCTTACCCACGGTTATGAGTGTGAGAATCATCGCCGCAGATTCAAAGTAAAACTCATGCATGTAATGCATGACTTGTGTCTCCTGTCCCTTGACAACCGCATCGGTCATTGCAAACAGTGCATACACACTGTAGATAAACGATGCAGCAGAACCAAGTGCTACGAGCGTGTCCATGTTTGGTGCCCGGTGTATAAGTCCCTTGAATCCATTTACGAAGAACTTCTGGTTTACGACCATAATTGCAATCGTGAACAGAAGCTGTACAAGTCCCATCGCTACGTGATTGCTCTCGAAGAACGGCGGCAGCGGCCAGTTCCACATCATATGTCCCATCGACACATACATGAGCGGGATCAGCAGAACTACCGACGCGATCAGGCGTTTCCGCATCAACGGTGTCTCCGTGTCTTTGAGTGCATCGGCATCTTCCTCCGTGCTGCCGGACTGCTTTCCGGCTTTCATCTTCGATGCTTTATAGCCGGCTTTTTCGACCGCCCGGATGATTGTCGCTGCATCTGCCGTTCCTTCCACGCTCATCGAATTGGTAAGCAGGCTCACGGTACAATTTGTCACGCCATCCACCGCAGAAACTGCTTTCTCGACACGTGCGCTGCAGGCGGCGCAGCTCATACCCTTCACTTTATATTGTTCCATGTAATAATTTTTCTCCTTTCCAATGAGTTGTATGGAATTACCTAACATATATTTCCATCTTCACTTCATTAACTTTTGTAAAAGTGTTACTAACTCGTCAATCACTTCGTCGTTTCCTTGGCGGATGTTGTCAGCCACACAGGTTTTTACGTGGTTGGCAAGCAGTACCTTATTGAAGCTGTTGAGTGCGGATGTGACCGCAGAAACCTGTATCAATACATCCGTACAGTATGCATCCTTCTCCAGCATATTCTCGATGCCTCGCACCTGTCCTTCGATCCGCTTCAGCCGGTTCATCAGATCCTTTTTTTCTTTTTCCTGTCGTTCTTTATGTTTCCCAGAACAACAAGGACAATTCTTTTCTTCTTTATTTTCTTCCATACGTCAAATACCCCCTACAGGTATATAATATATACCGGTAGGGGGTATTTGTCAAGTTCACTATTTGATAAGATTTTTCAAGTGTCAACCGTTTGCGAATATACTATGCATATAGAATAATCACGCATACTATTTTTCTTTCACATAACCAGGGGTTGCATTTCTTCCAAGCTTTGCCAGCATTTCCTTGTCGCTTGCAATTGTTGCGCAGGCAACGGTCGTCAGCATATCACCTGTGATCGTTGCAGATGCACCGGACTGGAACGCGATCTCACCATCGTTTGTCAGAAGGGCGCGTCCGGCTGCCAGACGGATATTTGCCTCCGGGTTGATATAACGGAAGAATGCGATCGTACGCAGGATATCATCCTCGGTCAAAGACTCACGATCTTCGAGCGGTGTTCCCTTGATCGGCATCAGCGCATTGATTGGGATTGACTCCACGCCCGCTTCTGCCAGATCAACTGCCATGCTCAGACGATCCTCCCATGTCTCACCCATACCGATGATACCACCAGAGCAAGGACACATGCCCTCTGCCTTAACCGCCTTCAAAGTCTCGATCTTCTGATCGTAAGTATGTGTGGTACAGATATTCGGGAAGTTTCTTCTCGAAGTCTCGATATTATGATGGTAACTTGTCACACCTGCCTCATGCAGACGGTGCAACTGCTCTGGTGTCAGAAATCCCATAGACGCGCAGAGATCGATTTTACATTCCTTATGCATCCGCTCAAATGCATGGATGGCTTTCTCGAACTCTTCTCCGGTCAGCGCACGGCCACTTGTTACGATTGAGAACCGGTGTACCCCATGCTCTTCATTGAAACGGCATGCCTCCATGATCTTCTCCTCGTCCAAGAAATCATACACCTCGCAGTTTGTATGATTGTGCGCAGACTGTGCACAGAACTTACAGTCCTCCGGGCATCTGCCGCTTCGACCATTGATGATCGAGCACAGATCTACATCCTCACCAATGAAATATTCACGGATCTTATCTGCACCTGCCCGCAGCTCATCCAGATCACATGTCAGAAATATAGACAGATCATCGTCCTTTGTGATTCTTCTTCCCTTTATGATTTCCTCTGCCAGTTCCATCATTGTTGCCATTTTTCTCGTCTCCTTTTTCTCTTGTATTTTCACTCTTTATCATAGTCATCTAAGAAATGATGCTTCACACCATTCTGCTTGTATGCGATCACCGTACTCAGATTCACATTCTCCACACTCTTGAAGATGTTTCCTTCCACAAATGGATTCGTCTTCGCAAGCTCATGGATCAGTTTCTTCACTTCCAGACGTTTGGAATTACTCTGTCCATCCTTATCACATGAAGAACAGGTATCTGTAAATTTGCACGCACACTGGATAAAATGCAGATGGTTCGCATCGCGCCAAGCTTTGATATCGTCCTCACGCACGAGATACAGCGGACGAATCAGTTCCATGCCCTCGAAATTCGTGCTATGGAGTTTCGGCATCATCGTCTGCACCTGCGCCCCATATAACATTCCCATAAGGATTGTCTCAATCACGTCATCATAATGATGTCCTAAGGCAATCTTGTTACAGCCAAGTGCCTTCGCCTGACTGTACAGATGTCCGCGCCGCATACGCGCGCACAGATAACACGGCGATTTCTCGACATGAAAGACTGATTCAAATATATCCGACTCAAATATCGTGATCGGAATATTTAAGTTCTTCGCGTTCGTCTCGATCACCTGACGGTTCTCCGGACTGTAGCCCGGATCCATCACCAGAAACTGCACACCAAAAGGAAACTTATTATGCCTTTTCAGCTCCTGGAACAGCTTCGCCATCAACATTGAATCCTTGCCACCAGAGATACAGACTGCGATATTATCTCCCGGTTTCACAAGTTCATATTCATTGATTGCTTTCGTGAACCTGCACCAGATTTTCTTCCGGAACCGCTTCCGTATGCTCTCTTCCACATCCTTCGCAAAATCCGTATCCGGTTGATCTGCTGGTTCCTGCATGGCAAGCATCAGCCACGCCATATAGCCGCCGTCTAAGTTATAGGCTTCCACACCCTGTTCCCGTAACATCAGCACCGCATCCAGACTTGCCTCTCCACGTTTGCAGTAGATCAGTATCTTGCCTGCATCTTTCCACTCATCAATATACGTGGAAAGCTCTGCCTGTGGTACGGAAATCGCATCCGGCAGATGTCCATATGCATACGACATACTGTCCCGGATATCCACAATCGTATATGCCTTATAATCCTTTAATTCTTCTGGTGAAATATCGTACATGTCCTTATCCTCCGAGCTAAAATCCAGGTAACACGCTTCGAATCAAAACTGTTACCCCTTTTATGTCCGTACTTTTTCAGTTATCTGCATCCGCCACCCATAAACGTCAGAAATTCTACCACATCGCCGTCGTGCAATCTGGTATCTGCGAATTGTTCGCGTTCCACAAAATCATCATTCACTGCCACCTTCACATGCTCTGGCGTCTCTAACTGCTCCTGCGCAATCAGTTCTGCAACGGTGATTCCATCAGCAACTGTTTTATTTTTCCCAGATAATTCTATATTCATGCGGGGTTCCTCCCTGTATAAAAATCATAACTGTTTCCTATTACTTTCTTGCAGGTATACATCGTAGCATCTGCCCGCTGGTATACCTTTTCAAATACATGCTCCCTATCTGGCGCACAAAGTACTGCACCCAGACTGACAGAGATAGCATCCCCTTCCATCTGAGGGATTGCAATATTCCGAATCCGTTCAAAAAATGCCTGTATCATCGTTTCCGCCTGCATTTGTTCCGTTATCTCCGGTGCATATACCGCAAACTCGTCTCCACCAAGCCGCATACAGACACCCGCCTGTTCGAAGGTCTGCTTTAATGCATCTGCAACCTGTATCAAAACCTCATCACCAATACTATGTCCATATGTATCATTGATATGCTTAAACTTATCGACATCAAACAACAGGAACATACCATTTTTCTTCGCCTTTAACAACTTTTCAATCTGTGCTTCTCCATATCCGCGATTACAGATCTTTGTCAAAGCATCCATCCGGGACTGTACAAGCAGACGTTGTTCAAACTTTTTATTCTCTGTAATATTCATGACGCTTGTCAGACTGACACGATCTCCATTTGCCAGCGTAATCAGCTTTGTATGACAGAGCACAAACACATGCTCATCGCCGCGCATGACTTCATATTCCCGCACATACGGCTCCACAAGTGTATCGCGTACTGCCAGATACTTTTCCATCGCCTTTTTATCCACAAAATGGGACAGAAAATCCTCATGTGTAAGCTGGTTTTTCTTTGTCTCATCAATTCCAAGCATATCCAACAACGCACGGTTAATCACAAGAATCCGGTTCGTCTTGATTTCGACGGCAATCACACCGCCACTTTGCATCTGAAGCAGTTCTCCATAAATCTCATTCTGATTTGCCAATGCATGTTCGAGGGCTGCCTGATATTCGAGCTCCTTCTTTTTCTCATCATCAATCAACTGCACACCATAAATTACATTATTCAGATCACCATTTTCCAGTCGGTCAACGACGATAAAATTCGCACGGCACCACTTGTCTGTGGAGCTGTAAAACTCATGGCTGATATAGTCACAGTGCTTCATCCGCTCATTTAACGTTGTAAGCTCGGAAAATGCAAGTGTGCCACCCCAATACTGCGCATCTGTCATATGCTCCATCGCGGTACGCATCTGTTCTGAAGCATGCTCCGTCTGCTTGACATATTTTCGCACATCACTGTTACTGTTAAATTCTTTCTGTGTATCCGCCGGAATATTCACCAGATACATGGAAATATATATACGTGCCAGCGCATTGATCACACGCTGTTCCAGTGTGATTCGCTTCTGAATATCGTTTACGATCAGCGAAGCAACAGACCGGAGCAATGACAGTGTATAAGTGTTTTCGTTCGGATTATCCACACCGATAAATCCGATCAGCTTCGTCTCTGAATAAAGCGGTGCCACCATCAGACTCTCTACGCCCTGCATTTTAAGCAGCCGGTACTCCTCAGAGTTTTCATCCAGTTCTCCATCTCTGGAATTTAAGTACACCTCTCCCTGCTCCTCAAATAAAACCAACCACCGGTCGATCGTGGATATCTCAAGGTTCTGCAGCATATCTTTCTCTGGTGTGATTCCAGCCTTACAATATTCATAGGTGTTATCCATATGAATTTCATCTTCTGCAAACTCGAAAATGTACGCACGATCTGCATCGTGAAATTCCGCAATGATTTCCAGCAGATTTTGAATTGCGTGATCCATATCACTTCCCGCACGAAGTGTATGGATACACTGCATCAAAGCCTCATCAAATTGTTCATGCTCCATTTTTTCATCCCCTTTTTATTTACAGTTTCAAATCCCGGTATGTGTTCACAAGCTCTGTGATCATATCGGCATTTTCTGATTCTGCCGCCTCAGAAAGTGCCTGTAAAAACTCCAGATTATCTCCATCATAGCCATAGCTTTTCAGGCGATCCAGATGTGTTCTTACCTGTTCAAAATCCCCTGTCTTGGCAAATTCCGTCATCTTATCAAGCACCGCGATTGAAATTACCGTCAGATCCTGTGGTATCTGCATAGCTTCGTCGGATTCTGCCTGGTCAGCATCTTCATCTTCCACGACGGCTTCCTTTTCACTTTGCTGTGCCATCTTTGCCGCATACTCTTCATCCGTCATACCGGATACCTCATCAACAAACCGCTCATAATCCTCCAAGATCAAAAGCAGATATACAAGCTCGTCAATGAATCCTCGCAGATTCTGCCGCAGCTGGTCACGCTTTCCGACATTGATTGACGTCTCCATTCTTGCTGCATATCTTGCAAGCTCATATGCGCCAATGCTATTCGATAACGTACGAATCGAATGAATCTTCGTCTTAAATGCCCGGATATCCCGCGTTGACTTCTCTGCCAGGGTGTTCGCTACATCTTTGTTCTGTGAATAAAATGCCTGTATCAGCTTATTATACACTTCGATACTTCCACCGATACGTTGAATTGCTTCTTCCACATCCAGCGATTCCTGTAGGCGAAGCAGTCCTTCCCGGAACCGTGAGCCCTCGATCAAAAGGCGGATATCATCCGAACGCTCCTGTAACTTATCCTCTGGCAGACAATCCTTTAATATGGCTGCCACCCGTCGTGGTTCGATCGGTTTTACCATACTGTCTGTAAATCCAGCCGATATATGACTGCCACGATTTCCCTCAATAGCATCTGGATCAAGCGCAATAATCGGTAACATCGCATACCTGATATCATCCAGTTCCCGAATTTCCTTCATTGCATCAATACCATTCATGATCGGCATTGACAAATCCATAAAGACAACATCATACTCATGATTCAATACCATATCAATTGCGCTAAGTCCCGATGTCGCAACATCCAGCTTCATATCAAAGGATGTAAGCACTTTGCGGCTAACCTCAATGCTGACCTCATCATCATCGACCAGCAGTGCGGATACCTCCGGCAGCCACAGCTTCTCCGCATCCTCCTTGGATACGGTATCCTCGATCTTCGATACAACCTGTCCACTGCTCAGCTTTACAGCCGGCTTCTGGTTCAATGACAAAACAAAGGTCGAACCAGCGCCATATACACTTTCCACAGATAACTCCGCATCCAGAATATCCGCGTAACCCTTCGCAATTGCAAGTCCAACGCCATGTCCCGGATGGGTACTGTTTTTCATGCTGTCTCCACTCTCATACAGATCAAATATATTATCCAGCCGCTCTTCCTGAATTCCAATACCAGTATCTGCAATCGTAAATACAATATTTAACATATCCTGATGTGCATGATCCGTATACCCATAGCTGTCCACAGACAGGGTAATACTTCCCTGCTTCGTATAGCGAATCGCATTGTCCAGCAGACGCACCAGAATATTTCGGATCTTATCAACATCGCCGATCAGATTGTCTGTTACATTTTCACCAAGCTCTACAAAGAACTTTACAGACTTATCCTTATCGGCAAGCTCCTGCAATGCAAGCTCCGACATATCCGCTACCAGATCCGAGATTGCGTAATTACTCTCCTCCAACTCAAAACGTCCAGATTCCAGTTTGGCAAGCAATATAATATCATCGACACTCGCCAAGATATCATTTCCGATATCATAGATACCGCGGATATCCTTTCGATATGGAGAATCCTTATCTACCATATGCAGAAGTTCATCTGCCTTCACCATCATCGCATGAATTGGTGTCTTGATCTCATTACTCATGTTTGCTAAGTAATCGTTCTTCGCGGTACTTGTCTTGACCGCTTCTTCATGCTCTCTCGACAACTGCTCCAACGCAGAGGTCTTGGATTTCAGCATCCGTCTGACACGGATCACCGTGAGGACCAGAAGTAAAAATACAATTACCAGACTGAATATCAGGATAATACGTGCCATCGGACTTTCAAAGACACTCTTCTCCTTTTCAATCACGAACGAAAGTGGCTCTGCACACGCAGTTCCGTCGCCATTATACGCGTTCACAGTAAATGTGTAAACACCACCGTCCAGATTCGTATAAACGGCCTGCAGCACATCGTCACCGTGCAGTTCGGTCGGATTGGACTCAAATCCTTCCAACCGGTACTCCACCTTGATATTCGACCGGTTTGTATAGGAAAATACCGCAAAATCAATTGTCACCTTCGATGCATCACTTTTGATCACAAGACCATCATTCAGATCATCAAATTCATAGGAAGTTCCATCAATATCAATCCGTGTAACCTTAATAATCGGCTGCACTTCGTTGTACCAGATATGTTCCGTATCTAAAACTGAAATGCCCTCATTACAGCAAATATACAGTTTTCCATTTGTATCAATACATGCATTTCCGGTCGTATTGATCGTCTTCGTCAGACCGTCTCCCGTCGCAAAATACCGCCCGGATATTCCGTTACTTCCAAGCAGCTCATCTTCCGAAGAGCGAAGCACGCCCATAGAACCAATCAGCCAGACAGACCCACGCGCGATCTCGATATCATACACACTGTTTGAATATTCTACATTACTGATCATACGAAACGCTTCGCTATAGAAGCACAAACCACTGTCTGTCCCAATCCAGACACCCTGATCGCCCTGTGCAAAACAGGATACAACATCCGAATTTAAACCATCCTCGGTGCTGTAATGCAGTAAGGTATCCTTTCCAGCTTCCAATTCATAGATTCCTTCACCGTCCGTTCCTGCCAGTATATCGCCCTCCCGTGTCTCAAACAGCGACAATATATTAACCTCGGCAAGTTCCTCCCCGCTATGATAAACCTGTTCCACTTTTCCAGTCTCATCCAGAATTGCAAGTCCTTCTGTCGTAGCAACCGCAAGCCTGCCATCAGACAATGGCAGCGTACAATTCACCGCCATACCCGGCAATCCATCCGATCTTCCGTACACCGTGATCGTTCCGTCTGCCTGATATTTCACAACGCCATATTTTCGATTGGTCGATATCCACAATGTACCAGAATCGTCTGCAGTGATATGCCGTACACTAACATTCTTCAGAAGTTCTGTCAGATCATTGACTTCCTGCTCTTCCTTTGCATTGTAGATATAAAGTCCATCATCCGTTGCAATGTATTTCTTCCCACGATATTCATATACAGCATTTACCATGCTCTCAGCCATGCCACTTGCCATATTGTAATCAGAGAATTTGCTTTTCGTCAAAAGCAGCAGTCCAAGACGAGAAGATGCAATCCAATAATTTCCCTCGTAATCCTGAATCATATCGGAGATATACGTATCAATCTGGCTGTCATTGATGCGTACAAAATTTGACTGCTTATCAAAATATCCATACCCGTTATCTGCACACACCCACAGTCTGCCTTCTGCATCCTGCATGAAATTGTTAATGCCCTCAACACCGGCTGCCAGCGTCCGTTTGCTTGTTGCTGTCCGGTACGCACGGACTTCCCTGCCGCTGCTTCCTACATAGACATAATCCTGACAGGTCTGAATCGTGTTCCATTCTTCTCCCGACTCTTCCTGCTCTGTAATCTCGTGCAGCACACCTTCCTGATTAAATACATATATTTTTCCACCTGCAGCAAGTCCCCAGATCTCATCGTCTTTTGCAGTCAGCCCACGGAATTCCATACTTGCAAGCACTGCATCCGAATACGCAGCGAGACAATACGCCGACGTATCTGAACGTTTATCCTGATCTGCCTGCGCAACCACAAACAAGCCACTTGTACATGCCACATAGATTGTCCCATCCTGTCCTTCCGTGATTGCAAGAATCGTTTTATTTCCATTGTAATATTCTTCCTGCAGATGATGGGTCTGTCCATCCTCGATATAAAACAATCCATAGTTGTCCGTGCCAATCCACATCCGTCCATCCTGATCCTGCATGATACAATTGATCGAATACAGATCCGTACGATCCGTATCCCACAGGTCAATGCTCTGAAATCCGGAACCATTGGAACGATAAAGTCCGCCATCGGTTCCTGCCCATATATATCCAGACGACGACTGAAACAAGCAATTTACCTCATTGCTGCCGATGCCTGATTTCTGATTATATACAGACTGCATATAACCAGCCAGAAAAGAATCCTTCGCATAGGACATAACCGGATTCCAAAAAGAAAACAGCAGAAAAAGGCATACCATAAGGAATGCCATACTTTCTGCTGCCAATTTATGATTGTTCCACTTATTCTTTATCATATTGGTATCAATCTTTATCTTTCATTTTTTATGCTTCTTTTAAGAAGACTTTATAGCACTTGTACGCCTCGTAAATATCTGCCTTGGATGTGATTTCCCAAGGTGCATGCATATTTAAAACCGCAACTCCACAGTCGATCACTTCCATGCCATACAATGACAGGATGTAGGCAATCGTTCCGCCACCACCGACATCGACCTTTCCAAGTTCTGCCGTCTGGAAGCAGACCTCATTTTTATCCATCATCTTACGAATACGCGCAATGTATTCTGCATTTGCATCGTTACTTCCAGATTTTCCTCTGGAACCGGTAAACTTGCTGAATACAACACCACGTCCAAAATAAGACGCGTTATTTTTCTCAAATGCATTTGCAAATAAAGGATCATACGCTGCATTTACATCGGATGAAAGCATGCTGGAGTTTGCCAGACATCTGCGCAACGATAACTCGCTGAATTCTCCCATTGCATCCATCAGCTCTGCCACGGAATTCTCGAAGAAACGGGACTGCATACCTGTCGCACCGACACTTCCGATCTCCTCTTTGTCTGTAAGCAGACAACAGGTTGTTTTTTCTACTTCCTCCACTTCCAGCATCGCTGCCAGAGATGTATATGCGCAGACACGGTCATCCTGTCCATAAGACATAACCATACTGTGATCCAGACCTGCCTCCCGTGCATGTCCGGCTGGAACAACCTCGATCTCTGCAGACATGAAGTCCTCTTCTGTCATATCATATTTCTCTTTCAGAATCTCAAGGATACCTTCTTTCACTGCATCCTTTTCCTTTCCTTCCAAAGGCTTACTGCCTACGAGGACATCCAGGTTTTCTCCCTCGATTACCTTGTTTGCCTTTTTCTCCATCTGCTCACCAGCCAGATGGATCAACAGATCCGTCACACAGAAGACCGGATCATTCTTATCCTCACCGACATTGACTGTGATCACAGTTCCATCCTTCTTTACAACCACACCATGCAATGCAAGTGGCAATGTTACCCACTGATATTTCTTGATACCACCATAGTAATGTGTATCCAGATATGCAAACTCTTCGCTCTCATACAACGGATTCTGCTTTACGTCCATACGAGGCGAATCAATATGTGCACCTAAGATGTTCATACCCTTTTCAAGCTTCTTCTTTCCGATCTGGAACAGGGCAACTGTCTTGTCCATGCAGACGCTATATACTTTATCACCTGCCTTGAGTGCTTTCTTATCCTTTGTGATATCTGCCAGATTCACATAGCCTTTTTCTTCTGCCTGCTTTACAATCTGCTTTACACACTCACGTTCCGTCTTTCCTTTATCCAGAAACTTCAGATAGTTCTTACAAAGCTTCTCCAGCTCATCTAACTGCTTTTTATTGTACGTTGTCCATGCATTTTTACGTCTCATTGTCATAGCCTCCTGTCAAAAACACTTTACCTTCATTATACCAACTTTGATACAACCTTATGTAAAATTGCAAATGCTTCATCGCATTCTTTCTCTGTAATATTGAGTGGTGGAACCAGACGGATCACATTTGGTCGAACCGCTGTGATCAGAAGACCTTCGTCGGCAGACTGATACTTCACGTCAGTTGCAATATCCTTGTTGAACTCAACGCCAATCATAAGTCCACGTCCACGTACCTCTTTCACACATGGAAGTTTCAACAGTTCCTCACGGAAATATGCACCGATCTTATCTGCATTTTCCGGAAGCTTCTGATCTATGATCTCTCCGATCTGTGCATAACTTGCCGCACAGGCAACCGGATTTCCTGCATAGGTGCTTCCGTGTGCACCTGGTCCAAATGTAAGCGCCAGCTTCGCACTTGTACACATTGCACCGATCGGCATTCCGCCGCCCATTGCTTTCGCCATGCTGACACAATCCGGCTTCACACCGTATCCCATATATGCCATCAGACTTCCGGTTCTTCCCCAGCCAGTCTGTACCTCATCAAATAACAACAGCATATTACGCTCATCGCACAATTTGCGCAAGCCCTGTAAGAACTCCTTCGTTGCAGGAATCACACCGCCTTCTCCCTGTACCGGCTCTACCATGATTGCAATCGTATCATCCGTACACGCATCTGCAAATGCCTGTACATTGTTAAACTCTGCATAAGAAAATCCAGGAATCATCGGATCATAGTTTCTCTGGATTGCTGTTCCCGGCTGTCCGGTTGCTGCCAGAGTCGCAAGTGTCCGTCCATGAAAGCTGTTCTTGGCTGTTACAATATGATAACGGTTTGGTCCAAAATTATCTTTTCCATATTTTCTGGCAAGCTTGATCATAACTTCATTTGCCTCTGCACCGGAATTCTGGAAATAAATCTTCTCCATACCGATTGCATCACAGATACGCTGTGCAAGCATTACCATCGGAATCGTGTAACAATAGTTGGACGCATGCATCATCTGCTGGCACTGCTCCATGATTGCTTCCACAACCTTCTTATTGCAATGTCCGGCTGAATTAACCGCAATACCCGCCATAAAATCGAGATACCGTTTTCCAGTCTCATCGATGACATAGTCATCCTCACCTTTTTCTGCAATGAAATCAAAACGCTGAAATGTCTCATAGAAGTATTTGTTATACATCTCTTTGATTTCTTCTTTTGTCTTTCCGGTACTCTTCAAATCCATCTCTCTCACCTCATATGCTATAAATTTCAGATGCCGACAGGAAACCTGCCGGCATAATATTACTTATTTGTTCCGTATATCTGGCTTGCCACCAGACTGTCCAGAATTCCTACTAACTGACCGATTTCCGGTTTGCTGATCTGTGCATCTGCGCCAAGCAGATCACCCTTCCGCTTCATATCATCGTTAATCAAAGACGAGAATATCACAATCGGAATCTGCTTTAATCCTTCTGTCTCACGAATCTTCTTGATCAGATGATGTCCATCCATCTGTGGCATCTCAATATCTGTAATCAGGCACTTCGCGCCATATTCTACACCATTATTCTTCTTCAGTTCACACAGATAATCCCATGCTTCCTGTCCGTTGTTCTTGATTGTAAGCTTTGTATAACCGGCTCTGTGCAGCGCATCCTCAATCAGCTTACAGAGCATCATGGAATCCTCTGCAACCAGAATTGGAATGCTGTTACGCTCACGGTCTTCCAACTCTGTCACCTGAGAAATCTTCAAACTTGTCTCCGGACAGATACCCTCCACAATCCGTTCAAAATCAAGAATGATCAACAGATTGTCCTCATTCTTAATAATACCTGTCGCGATTCCGGTTCCCGGGCCACTGACCGTTGCATCTGGCTTCACAACATCTTTCCATGATACACGGTTGATACCAAGCACTGCCTGTACATCAAATGCAATATTTAAGTTGTTAAAGTTCGTCACAATCAAAAAGTTATTCTGCTTATCCGGATTCGGGAATCCCAGCGTCTGGAACAGATCAATAACTGTAATGATATCCCCACGTGGCATGAAGATTCCTTCAATACATGGGTGCGAATTTGGAACCGGTGTAATCTCCTGATATGGAAGAATCTCCCGCACCTTTTCTACATTGATTCCATAATGATTGCCATTTATGATGAACTCAAGAACCTCAAGTTCATTTGTACCGCTCTCCAATAAAATATTTGAATCCATATGTACCCTCCTTTATGCAAGCCCTCTATGTAAGACCGCTCTTACTGTTCAAGCTGTAACACAGCACTTGTTCCGCCATATTTTATCTGTAATTTCAAGTCCGTCCATTTGTTTGCCACGGAATCAGAAACCGTATACAAAAGCACCGCTTCTTCCCGGCTGCTCGCCTGAATCGTCTTGTCATAAGTATACAGATCGTCTGCTAAGATCGTCAGCATCTGCTTGGTTGTCCGGCTGTTATCCACGACAATATTATAATTGACATCTTTATTATACAGATCAACAGCCTGTTCTTCGTTTGTCTTGTTTTCTACCTCGAACTTCAATACTAACAGTTTATACCCTTCCGGTGCCTGCACCTCGATATACATACCATCCTGATCATACGATGGATAACTGTCCACCACCATGTAATATGCATACCGGACAGAGATGCGGCTCTCCCCGACAAATGCAGCGATATCAAAATCCGAATCCACAGTTGCTCCGATGTCTTCCTTAACTGCTTCGTCTGTCACCGGCTGTGCCTGCGTCGTCTGACCATCCGCAGGTGCATCCTGCTCTGTAGTTGCAGCCTCCGTTGTCGACACCACCTCTGTAGTTGCTTCTGTCGTCGCATCGGTCTCGGTCATAGTCTCCGTCGTATCCTCCAGTTCATCTGGATTGTAACGGGTATCATAATTCCGGTCATATTTCAGCAACAGCTCTGCCGCATATTCTGCGATCAGATGATTCTCTTCATCGGTCAGGTCAATCACCTGTCCGCAACCAGTTGTCACAAATATGCCGCATGCGATCAGCCCTGCCAGTAGCCGCCGTTTCCATATTTTTTTATTTGCGTGTTTTGCTTCCTGCTTTTTTCTCATACTCTATCTTCTCATGTCATATGCATTGCCTATTTCTTTACCCAAAAGGATAAAATAATTTTACCACTTATTTTACTTATCGGCAAGCACATTAGCATCCAAATCAAAGTAAAAAAGCACTCCGTCTGCTACATTCTCCACGCCATATTTCTTTCCATGTGCTTCCATCGTCGCCGCAACAATGGAAAGACCGATTCCATTACCACCGTACTCTCTTGTCCGTGCCTTATCTGCCTTATAGAATTTCTCAAACACACGTCCAATATCTTCCTCGGCGATCCAGTCACCCTGATTGTAAACGCAGACACGGATATCGTTGCCCATCGGTTTAAATGAGATACGGATCACACCATCTTTTCGTACATAATGGATTGCATTTGTCAGATAGTTCGTAAAGACTTCCTCAATCATATACTCATCTGCCCATACATACACAGGTGGTTCTTCCTCGAATATAATCTCCGCACCCTTTTCCTCTGCCAGAATCTTGGTGGATGCCAGAATCGAATTCACAAAACCAACCAGTTCAAACCGCTCGATATTCAGCTTCGTATCGCCAAATTCAATCTCATTTAACGTAAGCAGACGCTTGACCATTGTGTTCATCTTATGTGACTCATCAATGATAACATCCGTATAGAAATCACGGCTTTCCTTGTCGTCACACATATCATCTTTCAAACCTTCTGCATAGCCCTGGATCAGAGCGATTGGCGTCTTTAATTCATGCGATACATGTGACAGAAATTCCTTCCGCATATCGTCGATCTTACGACGTTCTGCAATATCCCGCTGCAACTCGATATTGGCTGCTTTCAGTTCCGAGATTGTCTGTTCCAGCTTCTCGGACATCTCATTCATACTGTTGCCAAGTTCTCCGATCTCATCATTACTTGTAACCGGAATCTTTACGTCAAAATCAAGTTCACTCATCCTTTTTGCAGCCTTGGACATCCGCTTGATCGGTGCCGCGAAAATATTGCTGAACAACAGCATAAAGGATGTTCCAAATACCATAAGCCCGATACAGATATAGATAAACAAATGCGTCATAACCTGCATAACCGATTCGACACGTGCAATCGGTGTACGCAGCAAAACCTCATATCCATTGTTCAGTCTTCCAATCAGATCATAATAATCCGCATTCGTTATTGTATCATGGTTTCTTCGGATGATATATTCACCCGTGCCAAACTGACTTTCGTTATCCTCACTGCGGATGCTGTTCATAAGACTGCGCATACCCTCCATCATCTGACCTTCGTCGTTGATAGATGTATATAATTTTCCATTATCTGAATCCACGATCATCACAACTGCATCCTGCGGATTTTTAATCTGTCCAAACAGATCACCATTTTCAAACAAATCTCCGCTCTCATCCTGAAACAACTCATTGCAGGAATTGTACGTTGTGATCAAGTTGTTTTTTATGCTGTAACGAAATACTCCTCCAAGTACATAACTGCAAAGCAGCCAGGATGCCGCAATTATAAATACTGAGAAAAAAACAACCATCATGGATATCTTGACCCGAATTGAGTTTCGGGTCTTAGCCTTCGAACTTATAACCCATACCCCAGATTGTCTTGATATAGTCACCCTTGCTTCCAAGCTTACTACGAAGCTTCTTCACATGGGTATCGATTGTCCTGGCGTCTCCAAAATAATCGTAGTTCCAGACATTGTTCAGGATTTTTTCTCTGGACAAAGCTACGCCACGATTCTGTAAGAAATAATTTAACAGTTCAAATTCCTTATAGGAAAGTTCGATTGGTTCCCCATCCACCTTTACCTGATGGGCTGCAATATCCATCTCGATTCCATCTACGCTGATCACATTTGAATCTGCATCTGCCTGCGTTCTGCGAAGCACTGCCTCTACTCTTGCCACCAGAATCCGGGGAGAAAACGGCTTCGTAATATATTCGTCAATTCCAAGATCGAATCCACGCAGCTCATCTCTCTCATCACTTTTTGCCGTCAGCATGATAATCGGCACATCGGACATTTTCCGTACTTCCTCCGCAACACCATATCCATCCAGCTTCGGCATCATAACATCCAGAATAATCAATGAGATGTCCTTGTCCGACATAAATACATCGACCGCTTCTTCACCGTCCGCAGCCTCCACAACCGAATATCCGTCTTTCACAAGGAAATCACGAACCAGTTTCCGCATACGACTCTCATCATCCACGACCAGTACTTTTAAATCATTCATCCCAGTTCCTCCTAACTACCATTTTCTATCATTTATTGTACCCGATTATAGCATGTATTTTTGTCAATTTTGTGTCTTTGCGTCATTGTTTTTTTCTGCCTGTTCACTCAGCTCTTCTTCCCACTCCTGCAATTCCTTCTCGCGTGCATCCAACTGTTCCTCCCAGTATGCGTATTTATCCTGCACTTTCTGTTCAGCATGAAAGTATCCAACATTTTTATTTGTCACTGCAATAAATATCATACCAATCACAGCCACCGCAAGTGCGACAACCGCGATTGTCAGCCGGATACGAAGCAGATTCAAACGTTCCACTTCCTTCTCCGTCTGTTCCTGTTTCTCACACAGCCGCTCATATTTCCTGCGCAAATGCGCATCTGTATGCGTCTCTGATACCTTTTTATTTGCCTGTGACTGCGGCATTGTATAAGCATCAATCTGGTAACCATTTTTCACCAGATAATCGCGCAGCTCCGCCAGAAATCCAAATCCCACATCTGTCCGAAAATAGATTTTCTCTGTCAGCTTCTGATAGAGGTGATACAGTCCAGCGACATCCTCCGGGTTCATATTCTTCTTTAACTGTGTGATATATGCCTGTTCTTTCTTTTCACGTTCTGTCTGTTCCATACGCAAATTCCTCATATAACGCAGGAAAGCTGCCGGATGTTTCACCGACAGCTTTCTTACCATTACTGATTTACTACAATTCCCTGCTCATTCGCAATTGCCTGAAGTTTTGTCTGGTAGTCACTCCGAAGTGTAGCTGCCTCTGCAATCAAGCTGTCTGCCTGTGTCAGATAGTCTGCATTTTCTCCATCAATCGCTGAGACAACCATCTTCATGGCTTCGCATTCTTTCTGTACGCTCTGCAGATAGGAATCCTTTAACGCTTTTACCTCATCTGTTGCAACCTCGATATTAGAAATCGTTGTGATACAATTCTCCATTGCTGGAATTGCGGTATCCTGCAAAGATGTCTTAAATGCATCAAGATCCTGATCACTGCTTCCTGTAAAATATGCATTGTAAATGCCAATCGCATTGTCATGATCTGCCTTTGCTGCTGGAAGCTCTTCATTTACGAATTCCACAACATCATCTTTTACCGAAACGGCTGCATCCGCGGATTTCTTTCCACAGCCTGCAAACAGACTGGCAAGTGCCAGTGTAACAACTGCAATATATACTCTTTTTTTCATGGTTTTTCTCTCCCGTTTTTCTTTCGATATTATAAAAATTATATACCATATTTCTCTGCAAGACAAGCAGTAGTTATTCATTTGTCTGCATTTTTGCACGTTGCTCCCGACGGAGCCGCTTTCGTTCTTTTTCTTCTTTTTTTCGTCTGCGTTTTTCCAGCTCTTCCCGGTGTGCCTCCACATAGATCTCATACAGATCCGGGCGCCGTTCCTGTGTCCGCTGCATCGACTGTTCATACCGCCACTCTTCGATGTTCTTATGATGTCCGGAAAGCAGCACCTCTGGTACTTTCTTCCCCATAAATTCTTCTGGACGGGTATACTGCGGATATTCCAGCAAGCCATCATAGAAGCTTTCATATACCGCACTTTCATCGCTGCCAAGCACGCCCGGCACAAGACGGCTTGTTGCATCCACAATCATCATCGCCGGAAGTTCGCCACCCGTCAATACAAAATCGCCAATCGACACATAATCGGTCACAATCATCTCCAGCACACGCTCATCAATGCCCTCATAATGTCCACACAAAAGCACAAGATCTTCTTCTTTCGCATACTCTTCTGCCATGCACTGTTTAAACGGCTGTCCCTGCGGTGTCATATAAAGCACACGTACTTTTTTCGCCTGTGCCGATGTCCCTTTCTTTTCCTTACGTACTGCAATCTGCGCAAGCACATGCTGGTACGCATCATACACCGGTCCCGGCTGCATCAGCATACCTGCACCGCCACCATAGGTATAATCATCAACGTGCCCATACCGATTACCTGCAAAATCACGGATATTCACAGCATCTACACCAATTAGTCCTTTTTCAATTGCCTTTCCGGTAATGCTCTCATTTAATCCTCCAAGCACCATCTCCGGAAATAATGTCATAATATGAAAATACATATCTGCCTCCGATATCGTTAGTCCAGCAGTCCATTCATCATGTGAACAACAATCTTTTTTTCTTCTGCATTGATATCCAACACGCAATCCTTAATGACCGGAAGCAACACTTCCTTGTCATTCTCCATCTTCACGACAAACACATCGTTCGCACCTGTCTGCATCACATCCACAAGTGTCCCAAGCTTTTTGCCGTTATCCTCGAACACCTCTGCGTCGATCACATCTGCAATATAAAACTCATCTTCCTCGAGTGGAACTGCATCTTCCCGTGTTACATACAGTTCACAGCCCTTGTATTTTTCTATCTCATTTATATCATTAAATTCCGAAAAAGAAAGAATCACCATGTTCTTAAAGAACTTGCATGATTTTTTCTCCACTGGTACATCGCCACTTTTTGTACGAATAAAGCATTTTTTCAGCTTCTTGAATCGTGCCGGATCATCGGTCGTCGGGAATACCTTGACCTCACCCTTTAATCCATGTGTCGACGTGATTACGCCAATTCGAAACATATCTTCGTTCATTCATTCCTCCGATAAAAGAATTCCCGATGCCATATGGCACCGGGAATCTAAGAATTATTTGATGTCTACAATTACCTTTTTATCACCCTTTGATGCAGCCGCCTTCACCACAGTACGAATGGATTTGGCAATTCGGCCCTGTTTGCCGATCACCTTACCCATATCATCTCCTGCAACGTTCAGTTCGATTGTTATGGTATCTCCATCGATTGTCTCTTTTACAACAACTTCATCCGGATAATCAACGAGGGATTTTGCAATCAGTTCTACTAATTCCTTCATAACCTGCACCTCCCTTGCACATCAGTCTTACTTCTCGATGCCTGCCTGCTTCAAAAGCTTTGCAACAGTATCTGTAGGCTGAGCACCATCAGCAAGCCACTTCTTAGCTGCATCAGAGTCGATCTTTACAGATGCTGGCTCCTGATTTGGATCATATGTTCCGATCTCATCGATGAATCTACCATCTCTTGGTGATCTGGAATCAGCTACTACAACTCTATAAAAAGGATGCTTCTTATATCCCATTCTTCTTAATCTGATTTTAACTGCCATGTTAAATTTCACCTCCTTAAAATTCTTTCGTCTATATATAATAGTTATACTATTATCAAAAATTAAAATCCAAACGGAAGCTTGAATCCGCCGCGGCGCTTTCCACCCATCATACCGGACATCTGCTTCATCATTTTTCTGGACTGTTCAAACTGCTTAATCAGCTTATTTACTTCGCTGATTGGAACGCCTGCACCATCTGCAATACGCTTCTTGCGGCTCGGATTGATGATCTCCGGATGCGAACGTTCCTGCTTCGTCATCGACAAAATGATTGCCTTCGGCATATTCATCGCATTGTCGTCAATCTCCAGATTCTGGAGTTGTTTTTTATTTCCAAATCCAGGCAGCATCTTCAAAATATCATTCATGCCACCCATCTTTTCCATCTGTTCCATCTGATCAAGAAAATCATTGAAATCGAAAGAAGCCTTCTTAAACTTCTCTTCCATCTCCTTTGCCTTTTCCTCATCGATTGCTGACTGTGCTTTCTCGATCAGACTCTCCACATCGCCCATGCCGAGGATTCGGCTCGCCATACGATCCGGATAGAACTGCTCCAGATCCGTGAGCTTCTCTCCCATTCCGGCATACAGGATTGGTTTTCCTGTCACCGCTTTGATGGAAAGTGCGGCACCGCCACGGGTATCACCATCGAGCTTCGTCAAAATCACGCCATCAATGCCAATCTTATCATTAAATGATGTCGCTACATTGACTGCATCCTGACCAGTCATCGCATCGACAGTCAGAATTGTGTATGTCACATTCAGATTTTCCTTGATCTCTGCCAGCTCGTTCATCATGTCTTCATCGACATGCAGACGACCTGCAGTATCCAAAAATACTAAATTGATATCATTCTTTGCGGCATGCTCAATCGCTGCTTTCGCAATATTTACCGGTTTATGTCCATCTCCCATCGAAAATACAGGAACTCCGACTTTTTCACCGTTAATCTCCAACTGCTTGATTGCCGCCGGACGATAAACGTCACATGCAACAAGCAACGGCTTTTTACCCTTGTTTTTAAACTTGCCTGCAAGCTTTGCAACAGTCGTTGTCTTACCTGCACCCTGCAGACCACACATCATCACAATCGTGATTTCATTGGATGGCAGAAGCTTCAGCTCGGTTGTCTCTGAGCCCATCAACTTGTCCATCTCTTCTTTTACGATCTTGATTACCATCTGTCCGGGATTTAATCCTTTCAAGACTTCCTCTCCAACCGCACGTTCACTAACCGAATTGATAAACTGTTTTACGACCTTGAAGTTTACATCCGCCTCCAACAGCGCACGCTTTACTTCTTTCATCGCTTCCTTTACATCCGCTTCCGTAATCGTTCCTTTGCTTCTCAACTTCCGGAACACGTTTTGCAATTTGTCTGTTAAACTGTCAAACGCCATGCGTCTCCTCCCAAACAAAACCAAACATCGAACTTTTAAAAATCATCCAGCAGCCCGGTCAGATTCGTGTCAATATCCGCAAACGCTCCATCCAGCGTCGGATTTTCATTGCGTTCCCGCAATGCCTGAATCTCAGTCTGTATCGTGGCTACCTTCTCTCTGGCATTCTCAAATTTTTCTACTAATTTCAGTTTTTTCTCAAAGTCCTCCAGCTTCTTGTCACAGCGCTTCATCATATCAAACACGCCTTGTCTGGAGATTCCATATTCCCTTGCCAGTTCCGAATAGGACAGGTCATTCATCACAACATCTTCGTATATACTTTTCTGTGTCTGCGTCAACAGCTCTCCATAAAAATCATAGAGCAATGACTGACGTACAAACTTCTCCATCTGAATCACCTGTAAAGTATTTTTCATTTACAAACCTTTTGCATCATACATGCTTTTTCTCTGCTTGTCAAGTGTTTTTTCTTAACATGTGTAATTTTTTATTTACATAATTCTCCACGCTTTTTCATATATTATATGGACGAAAAATCAAGGTATCTCGTATGGATCAATATTCTAGTGATACAGGAAATTTAAATGTCATAGTCACAGGCACAGACAGTTACTCTCCGCTTTCTTCTGCTACTATTGAAATCGCAAACACAGGAGAGCCAAACCGGATCTTAGAATCCGTCAACACAGACCGAAACGGACAGACCGGAAATATCGAGCTTTCCGCACCACCGCGTGAATACAGCATGGAGCCAACTGACAACCAGCCCTATTCTGAATACAATGTAAAGATCTCCGCTCCCGGCTATCAGGAAGGGCTTGTCTCGGGCGTCCAGATATTCTCTGGCGAAAACGGATTGCAGTCCATCGTATTGCAGCCATCCGAGCAGACACCCGACTATGTCTATAACCCAATCGTCATCGGCGGACACACGCTCTGGGAATACTATCCACCGAAAATCGCCGAGCCGGAGATCAAGCCTTTATCCGAAAGTGGCGAGATCGTCCTCTCACGCGTCGTCGTCCCGGAGACGATCGTTGTACATGATGGTGTCCCCGGCGACTCCACTGCTACCGATTATTATGTCCCATACATCGACTACATCAAAAATGTCGCCTGCTGCGAGATCTACTCCACCTGGCCGGAAAGCACGATCGAAGCCAATATTCTGGCGATCATGTCCTTTACTTTAAACCGGGTGTATACAGAATGGTACCGGAATAAAGGCTATAATTTCACAATTACATCCTCCACTGCTTACGACCACAAATGGATCTACGGCAAGACCATTTACGAGAATATCTCGCAGATTGCCGACCGGCTCTACAACCGCTATCTCGCCCGTCCAAATGTCAAGCAGCCGATTCTCACACAATACTGCGATGGCAAGCGCGTCTCCTGTCCAAACTGGATGACACAGTGGGGTTCTAAAGCACTCGGGGATGATGGTTTCTCTGCCATAGATATCATCCACTACTATTACGGATCCGATATGTATGTAAATGAAGCAGAAATTGTCTCCGGAATCCCATCCTCTTATCCGGGCTATGATCTGACGATCGGAAGCTCCGGCGAACCGGTCATCACGATTCAGGAGCAGTTAAACCGTATTGCGCAGAATTACCCGGCGATTCCGACTGTCACAGTCGATGGTATCTATGGTTCTGCAACCGCAGAATCCGTGCGTGCCTTTCAGTCTATTTTTAACCTTCCGGTAAGTGGAATCGTCGATTTTCCAACGTGGTATAAGATCTCCCAGATCTATGTCGGCGTCTCGAAAATCGGTGAAAATATACGATGAATTTTCTGTGTATTGTGCTACTTTGCTTGCATAAATCCCGTATACCATTTATAATATCAGTATGTCATAAAACGCACAGGAGGGGTACTATTTATGGAAAACACAAATACATTCAAGGTACAGTCTACATCCAGCAACTTAATCTCACTGAATGTAACACCTGGTCACTACGCAACATCTTCTTCTCATATCAACTACTATATTGATATGACAAGTCTGAAGAGCCGTCGAAGCGAAGCACATGCCGCTGCCAAAGTGCTGGCTGCCCGCTACGCTGCTACAACGATCATTGATACGATCGTCTGTCTGGACGGTACAAATGTGATCGGTGCTTATCTTGCAGACGAACTTCTTAACACAGGTATCTTATCTGCGAACCTGCACAATACTGCATACATCATTTCCCCGGAGCAGCACTCTGGCGGACAGCTTATATTTCGTGAGAATTATCTTTCCATGATCAAAGGCAAGCATGTCCTTGTATTGTTAGCAACTGCTACAACCGGAAAGACCTTGCAGACCGCACTCGAGTGTATCGAATATTACGGTGGTGAAGTGGTCGGTGTATCTTCGATTTTCTCCGCAGCCGATGAAATTCACGACGAGCAGATCAACACCATCTTCCGTACCGAGGATATCCCGAATTACGAAACACACTCTGCTGCTGACTGCCCACTCTGCAAAGCCGGCATACCAATCAAGGGAATCATCAACAGCCACGGATATTCTTCCCTGTAAGTGTTGATTTTCCTAATTCTAAAGTAATAAAAACTCCCTATTCAGAATATATTATACTAATTCTGAACAGGGAGTTTTTTATTATGTCATCCAAAACGAAAATTATCGTCTTAAAATCAAAAGAACTCATCTACACTGGCATATTTATCGTCCTCGGCATCCTGTTGATCCTGCTGCTCTGGTATATGTTCTCGCCAAAGGAGGACGAAAAGGATACCACAGATACAAGCATCTCAACGGAAACATTTGCCACATACCAGCCAGGTGTCTATACCTCGCAGTTAAATCTTGGTGGCACCACACTGGAATTACAGACGACCATCGACAAACATGCAGTCACACACATCGAAGTATCAAACACAAACGAAACCGTCACAGCCATGTATCCGCTTTTAACACCTTCCGTGGATGCCATCAATGAGCAGCTACAGATCACCGGTGATCTGGATTCTGTTACATATGCAAGCGACAACCAGTACACCACACTGCTCATACTGGAAGCCGCCCGCCAGGCAGCACAATCTGCCCGGATTGATACAAACTAACCACTTATGCGTGTTTCTTTACGATTACGCCACCCGTCTTATAGATGCTTTCTGCCGGTACAAATCCACGTACCGGGGAAAGCGGATAGACATTACTGTTTGAGCCAATAACTGTACCAGGATTTAATACAGAATTACAACCAACCTCTACATGATTTCCAAGCATTGCTCCAAATTTCTTCAAACCAGTTTCCAGATCAAACTTCTCATTTGTCTCTGGATCAATTCCTTTCACATGGACAAGTGTCTTATCACTCTTTACATTCGATGTGATCGAACCTGCTCCCATATGCGACTTAAATCCCAAGATAGAATCGCCAACATAGTTATAATGTGGCACCTGCACATTATCAAAGATGATCACGTTTTTCAGCTCTGTGGAATTACCGATCACACAGCCTTTTCCAACCAGCGCATTTCCGCGGACAAACGCACACTGGCGCACTTCTGTCTCGGCGCCGATGATTGCCGGTCCTGCCAGATATGCTGATGCAAATACCTTCGCTGTCTTATGCACCCAGACATGCTCCGCTACTTCGGTATACTCTTCCTTCGGAAGAGACTCCCCAAGCTTAACGATAAATTCTCCAATATGTGGAAGCACCTCCCACGGATAGGTATACTGCTCCATCAAAGGTTTTGCCTCCGTATGGGAAAGATCATATAATTCCTTGATTGTTACTGCATTTACACTTTTCATTTTCTATCCTCCATCCATCTATTGAACCATACGCATGAAACTTATTTCATGCATATGAAACATCTGATTCTGCTCATTTTTCAATATATCTACGATTTCTTTGCAGCCTTCTTCGCTCCCGCCTTCTCATAAAATGGCTTCGTCCGGTCAAACAATCGCGTGATCTGATTCTGATTTCGTATCTGCTTCACGGCATTCGTGTTATCACAGACAAATTTATTCATCTTGGCTGTATATTCATCCTTCGAAATCGTTCCCTCCGCAACACCGGAAAGTCCTTTCTCCCACGATGCCGTCATTTCCGCCCAAAGCAAACTCTGAATCGAATTTAAGCATACATCGTAGATGATCTCTCCAAGAAACGTCGGTGTCACGATCTGTGTTTTCTTATTTAACGCAATGTATTTGTTCGTCACAAGCTTCGTGATGATACTGTCACGTGTCGCACTCGTTCCAATACCGCTGCCCTTGATCTGACTTCGAAGCTCTTCATCCTCGATGAGCTGTCCGGCATTTTCCATCGCCAGAATCAATGTACCCGAAGAATATCGCTTCGGTGGAGATGTCTCTCCTTCCTTGATATTGAATGTCTGTACTGGAATCGCATCACCTTTCTTCAAAGATGCAAACTTCGCCAACTCCTCATCCGTCAGCTTCTGTTCTTCCTGTTTTTTGTCAGACGAAAGTCCTGCTATCGTCAGATACCCTGGATTTTTCAGTCGTTTGAAATTTGCAAAAAAGCTTTCGGTTCCATTTTCTTTTTCGCCAACCACCGTATGAATCTGTCTTGACAACACAAGGCTTACTTTCTCATACTCTGCTGCCGGAAAGAAAATGCTCAAAAACCGCCGTGCAATAATGTCATACACCTTCCGCTGAATATCATTTAACCCATTCAGATTCCCAAGTCCCTGTCCGGTCGGAATGATCGCATAGTGGTCGGTAATCTGTTTATCATTGACATATTTGGATTTGGCAACACCCTTGTATCCGCCCTGTTGCATAATATACTGCGCATACTGTGCAAGCGGTTCGTATTTCTGCAAGCCACCGATATTTTTCCCGATTTCTTTCGCAACGGCTGTGGAAAGCACACGGGCATCCGTTCTTGGATATGTTACCAGCTTTCGCTCATAGAGTGTCTGCACGGTATTCAACGTATCGGTCGGACTAATCTTAAACAACCGTGAACAGTCATTTTGCAGCTCCGCTAAGTTATATAACATCGGTGGTGCTTTCTTCTCTGTCTTTTTCTCTACCTTCTGCACGATCAGTTCAATCGGTGCATCCGCAGACAATTCAGTAATCAACTGCTTAGCACTCTCTTCTTTTTTGAAACCATTTTCCTTATACAGAAGAGGAGAATCCAGATAGGCAGAATCCTTCGTCGTCTTCCACTCTGCTTCAAATCCTTCTGTGCTGGCAAGCACCCGGTAAAATGGTGTCGGCACGAACTGACGGATCTCCCGTTCCCGCTTCACAATCATGCCAAGTACACATGTCATGACACGTCCAACTGCGATCACGCATCGATCCATGCCAAGATAATTCCGGACTGTGTAGCTATATTTCAGCGATAATGCACGGGAAAAATTGATTCCCATCAGATAATCTTCCTGCGCACGCAGATATGCCGCATCACTCAGGTTATCATAGGCAGAAAGCTCTTTCGCCTCCCGGATACCTCGCATGATTTCTTCCTCGGTCTGCGAATCAATCCACACTCGTCGCCGGTCTTTTTTACTTTTGTCCACGCCTGCCATCTGCTCGACAAGACGGTAGATATATTCTCCTTCTCGTCCCGAGTCAGTGCAGACATAGATGCGTCCAACATCCTCACGATTCAGCAGCTTGCTTACGATCTGAAACTGTTTGCTTGACGCATCAATAATCTCATATTTATATTCCTCCGGTATAAATGGAATCGTATCAAAGCTCCATTTCTTCAAGGCTGGATCATAGACCTCCGGATAGCTCATCGTGATCAGATGTCCGACACACCATGTCACGATCGTATCCTCGTTCTCTAAGTATCCGTCCCTTGCACCGGCAGTTGCAGCCCCCTTCATGCCGAGCGCTTTTGCAAACTCACGGGCAACGCTGGGTTTCTCTGCTATGTACAAATTCTTCACTTAAAACTCTCCTTATTTGATTGCATTCACTAAGGCTTCCATCGCTGGGTAATCAGATTCCTTCATCGTAGACATGATCGTAACGGTTGGCTCCACAATCGTGACATCCTTCATCGTAGAAAGAATCGTCTTCATCGTGCGGGCGGCACATGGTGCCCAGCTGCCATTCTCCAGAATACCAACGGTACGCTTCTGGTACGCCTTTGACTGCAGATGATTCAGGAAATCCTGCATGCATGGAAATACCCCACCATCATAGCTTGCGGCACAGAGCACCATCCGGTCATAGCGGAATGCATCCTCTATTACCTCAGCCATATCTTCTCTCGCCAGATCACTGACAACGACCTTCTCTACGCCCTCTGCGCGAAGCATGTCTGCAAGCTTTTTAGCTGCCTTCGCCGTATTGCCATGGATCGATGCATACGCAACAAGCACGCCTTTATTCTCCGGCTCATACTTGCTCCATGTATCGTAAAGTCCAATATAGTATCCGAGATTTTCCTTCAATACCGGACCGTGCAATGGACAGATTGTCTCGATATTAAGTCCTGCTGCCTTCTTCAGAAGTGTCTGCACCGGCATGCCATATTTACCGACGATATTAAAATAATACCGTCTTGCCTCACATGCCCAGTCCTCATTTTCTGTGAGGGAAAGCGCGCCGAACTTACCAAATCCATCTGCTGAGAACAGCACCTTCTCGCTCTTCTCATAGGTCACCATGACCTCCGGCCAGTGTACCATCGGTGCCATATAGAACACCAATGTATGGGTTCCAAGCGATAACTCTTCGCCCTCCTTGACCGCAATCTTCTCCTGCGCATCCAATCTATCCTCGAAGAACTGTGGCAGCATCGCAATCGCCTTTGCACTTGCAACCAGCTTTACCTCCGGAAAAAGCTCGACCATTCTTCCGATACTTCCCGCATGATCAGGCTCGAGATGCGAGATAATCAGATAATCCGGCTTCTTTCCATTCAATGTCTGAAGCAGCTTATCCTCCCAGCCTTCCATGCCCCTGGCATCAACCGTATCCATAACTGCAATCTTCTCATCCAGAATCACATATGAATTGTACGATACACCTTCTGGTACTACATACTGACTCTCAAATAAGTCAATATCCTTATCATCCACTCCAATATAACGAATTGCATCTGAAATAGTTACCTGCATGTTTTTATCCTCCTGATTATTGTATTCTCCTATATTTAATCGTTCCATAGCATACCAATTACTTTCCTGCGTTTATTCGTACAACACAGTAACTTTATCCGCTACCCTATTCTAACAGATTCCGCTCTATATATCCAATATAATTTCGTGTATAATCCTCAATCAGATAATCGCACACTCCTGTATTCTGAAGCAGCTTTTTATCGGAATCGCCGTAGATTCCTACAATACAAGCTGCGTTCGCAGCAACGGCGGCTTTCACACCGGATGGGCTGTCTTCGATCACCATCGTCTCAGATGGCTCCGCCCCGATGCGCTCCATCGCACGAATATACATATCCGGTGCTGGTTTCGCCCGCATCGTTCCATCATCATAGGCAAGCTTTGATTTGTCAAACCATTTTGCAAGTGCAAACCGTTCAAAATAAAAGTCGACATTGGATAGACCAGATGCCGTTGCGATATTGCATTTTATATTTCTTCGCTGCAACTCATCCAGAAATTCTGGTAACCCCTTCACCAGCCTGCAGGCGTCCTGATCTTCCTGATACATGCTTCTGTATAGAACCTCTTTCTCTTCGGTCAACTGCATGATCTTCTCCTCGGACAAAGCACCCTTCCCAAGCAGCCACTCGAAAATATCCCGGTTCGTATGTCCGAGTATCTGATGCTGGAATTCTTCTTTGGTAAGTTCCCTGCCAGCCAGCTTACTCACATATGTCCGCCATGCAATATCATGATATTTGCCATCAAAAATCATCGTGCCATTACAATCAAATATAATGTTCCTTATTTTCATGTCTCATCCTCTTCTTATCTTTATATATGTACATCTGAGTGGATATACAGAATCCACTCTGAAATTCGCTTAAAATTTCCGGGATGGGTTTTTCCGCTTACTTTTCTGTATCTGCGCCCACGTCGTGGGTTTTCCCGCTCACCATCTCGCTTCCACGCCCAGTTTTCTCTCATACACATACCGATTAGCTTCCAGCGCGGTTTTTTCTGCTTACTTTTTATACTCTACACCCGCGTCGTGGGTTTTTCCATAATTATACTCCATTCTACGCCCATTTGCTATCACGCCGAGTAAAAATCTCCACAGAGACTAGATGCACTCTGCACATCTTGCTCTGATTAGCGGTCGTCAAATGCACCGCATAAATGCGTGCATTTTCTCGTCGCCATAACAAAAAAGGGGCTGCCAAAGCAGCCCCTGGGGGAAAATATATAAACCAAATGGTCTATAGCATATTCTACTGTTCAAACAACAGCTCTTCGTATGTAGGGAATGGCCATGCCTTTGCATCCACAATCTTCTCAAGCTCATCTGCTGGCTTACGAACGGTATCGAAGAAAGCAAATACCACATCGTGATAATATTTTGCCCAAGCCTTTGGATCATCTTCCTTCTCAGCAGCCTTCGCTACGATATCCTCAAGCTCTGCAGTTGCCTTCTTAAGTTCAGCAAGCTTTGTATCGATTGTAGAAAGAATCTCCATCTGTGTATCTGCGCTGATACCAAGCTCTTTCAGATCCTTCACAGATGCAGCCAGAGTACCCTCGTACTTCATAACAGCCGGGATGATCTGCTTCTTAGACATCTCGATCATTGTAAGAGCCTCGATGTTGATCTGCTTTGCGTAGTTCTCATACATAACAACGCCTCTTGCAACCAGCTCACGCTTAGACATTACACCATGCTTCTCAAACATTTCGATATTCTCCGGTGTTGCGAGGTAATCAACCGCATCAACCATACACTTGATATTTGGAAGTCCACGGCGCTCTGCTTCCTTTACCCACTCCTCAGAATAACCATTTCCGTTGAAGATGATTCTCTGATGCTCTCTCAACTTATCTGCAACCAGCTTCTTTGCGGCTGCCTCGAAATCATCTGCCTTCTCCAGCACATCTGCAAAATTGCAAAGTGTGTCAGCAACGATTGTATTTAAAGTCATCATTGGCTGTGCAATACACTGTGTACTACCAACCATACGGAACTCGAACTTATTACCGGTAAACGCAAATGGTGATGTACGGTTACGGTCTGTCGCATCCATCTTGAACTCAGGAATGACTGAACATCCTGACTTGTAAACCTTACCCTTCAAGCTGCTTGTTGCCTCTCCATTTGCAATGATCTGATCAACAACATCTGCAAGCTGATCACCAAGGTAAGCAGAAATGATTGCTGGAGGTGCCTCATTTGCACCAAGTCTGTGATCATTACCAGCAGAGCTTGCTGACAGACGAAGCAATGCAGCATGATTATCAACAGACTCCAGAATTGCAGCTAAGAATACCTGGAACTGCAGGTTCTTCTCTGGCTCCTTGCCTGGATCAATCAAATTCTCGCCATCGGATGTTGAGATAGACCAGTTATTATGCTTACCAGAACCATTGACACCTGCAAATGGCTTCTCATGAAGCAGACATGCAAATCCATTTCTCTCTGCAACCTTCTTCAATGTCTCCATCAGCAACTGGTTCTGATCCGTTGCTACATTTGTTGTACCATAGATTGGTGCGATCTCATGCTGAGAAGGAGCAACCTCGTTATGCTGTGTCTTCGCTGGAATACCATACTCCCACAGATCCTTGTTCAGCTCTCTCATGAAATGAGAAACCTTATCCTTGATCACGCCGAAGTACTGATCGTCAAGCTCCTGTCCCTTCGGTGCCGGTGCGCCAAACAATGTACGTCCAGTCAGCTTCAGGTCAAGTCTCTGATTGAACTTATCCTTGTCAATCAGGAAGTACTCCTGCTCTGGTCCAACGGAAGCAGTTACCTTCGCTGGTGTCTTACCAAACAGCTTCAGGATACGAAGTGCCTGCTTGTTAACGGCATCCATGGAACGAAGAAGTGGTGTCTTGTGATCCAGAGACTCGCCTGTATATGAAATAAAAATAGTCGGAATACAAAGAACCTTACAGCCATCCGGAATCTCTTTGACAAATGCAGGAGATGTACAATCCCAGACTGTATAACCTCTTGCTGCACACGTCTCACGGATTCCTCCGGAAGGGAAGGAAGAACCATCTGGCTCAGCCTTGATCAATTCCTTGCCAGTGAACTCTGTGATGAATGTACCATCACCAACCGGATCCATGAAAGAATCATGTTTCTCTGCTGTCAGGTTTGTGAGTGGATGGAACCAGTGTGTATAGTGTGTTGCGCCGAGCTCCTTTGCCCACTCCCGCATGGCAATCGCTACGGAATCAGCAATCGCTGCGTCAAGCGGTGCACCGTAATCAATTGTCTTCTTTAATTCCTTGAATACTGCCTTTGGCAATCTTGCACGCATGACTGCCTCACAAAATGAACGCTTTCCTAAATCTTCTGCTGTAACTTCCATACTCGTATTCTCCTTTTCCTTAATTTTTTTAATTATCTTTAACTCGTAATTAAGATAACTCAAGTCTAAGGAAAACGCAAACTGAAAAAACCGTCTTTTTTCTTTCATAAATTACGTCAAATCGAATTTTTACTATACATTATTAAGTTTTAACTTGTGAATCGTATGTAAAAACGGGCTTTTGTGTCGTTTTCGCAAGTAAATATAGGCGTTCGCAACGCTTAACTTGTGAAACCGTATCAAAAGTCCGTTTCTACTTGTTTTTATCTAGTCAAATCATCTCTCACACCCATATAATACGATGCAAACTCTTGTGTAATCAATTTGTTTCGTATCATCAGGTTGAGCGTATCTTTAAATTCTGCATAGCTGATTGTCGAATGCGCCAGATTATCCAGCGTCTTGCTGATCCGGTCTGCATATCCGTTCGCATCAATCACATTGTCCCGTAATAAGATATTCGACTTGTATGCTTCTTTAAAATAAATATTCACCTTGTTGGACATTGTTACCCTGTCATCCACCTGAAACTCTACCCCTAACAGGTCAAACAGTGCCGATGCCGACCGGTTTGTCACATAGATATCATTTCCGATTCCATACAAATTCTTATAGGCAGACAGATCATCCACAACCGTACTGTGCGCATAATCCGGCAGATACGGACGAAACATATCCGCAAGCACACTGCTGCCCTTATACGCTGCATAATCAATATCTTCATTTGCCGGCTGCTTCTTCAGATATGTAATATTCTTGATCTGATATAGTGGAATCGTGATGTGCCGCGGTTCCTGTTCAATCAGCAACAGATGAAAATCCTTTTTCTCTACCCAGATATAGGCAGGTGTCTGATTTGCCTTGAGCTTTTCGGAACGATCTACGAAGATCATACGATGCTCCCGCCGCACCTTGAACTTATGCAGCGTCTTCTTGACCTTCTTCCGGTCGTATGTTGTGACAGTTTCCTGCGTAAGAGCAACAATCGACTGTTCTTCCATCCGTTCCTCTCTGTCCTGCGACTCCTGTCCGCCCTCATCTGCGTCCTTCTTTTGCTGTTTCTTCCGCTTGTGCCGGTTGTGTTCTTCCTCGACATTCGAAGCTTCTTTCTCGTTCTTTCGCTTCGCAAATACCGGCGGCTTCATATGATCGACTTTCTTGTCCGCATCCTGTGGCTTCGTACGTTTGGAACGTTTTGTGTCCTGCGTTTCTGCGTTCTTCGCATCTTCCACAACACCACCCTGAATCACAAGCGTCTGCGCCAGCGTAATCACAACAAACACACATACGACTGCTGCAAAAATAAACAGAATCTGCCGGAACACGATTGCACACACAATCGCACCGACAGTTCCGATTCCGAACAGCAATGACAAGAGCACGATTGCCCTTGCCTTTGCCGTTCCATATTTAATTGTATTGACACATTTTCGAATCATTACGCCTTATATACAACCTTACGGAAATTCTTCTTTCCCTTCTTCAATACGAACTCCTCTGCGAAATCATCCGGTGTGAACATCTTCTTCACATCTGTGATCTTCTCGCCATTGACAGAGACACCGCCCTGCTCCATCGCACGTCTTGCCTCGCTCTTGGATGCTGCAAGTCCTGCCTGTACGATAATCGACATCAGATCTGTCTGTCCATCATTGAAGATATCTGCTGTGATTTCAGCAACTGGCATATTCTCTGTATTTCCGCCACCGAAGATATTCTTCGCTGCGTCAAGTGCCTTCTTCGCTTCTTCCTCGCCGTGTACAAGTGCAGTCAGCTCATAGGCAAGAATCTCTTTTGCCTTATTCAGCTCGCTGCCTTCCCAGTGCTCCATCTCCTGAATCTGCTCCAATGGAAGGAATGTCAACATCTTGAGACACTTGATAACATCTGCGTCGTCGACATTTCTCCAGTACTGGAAGAACTCATACGGTGTTGTCTTGTTTGGATCAAGCCATACAGCACCCTTCTGTGTCTTACCCATCTTCTTACCCTCAGAATTTAAGAGCAGTGTGATTGTCATCGCATGTGCATCCTTGCCAAGTTTTCTACGGATCAGCTCTGTACCACCAAGCATGTTCGACCACTGATCGTCGCCACCAAACTGCAGGTTACAGCCGTACTTCTGGAACAACGCATAGAAATCATAGCTCTGCATGATCATGTAGTTAAACTCCAGGAAGCTAAGTCCCTTCTCCATACGCTGCTTGTAGCATTCAGCCGTCAGCATACGATTGACAGAGAAATGCGCTCCAACCTCACGCAATACCTCTATATAATTCAGATCAAGCAGCCAGTCCGCATTATTTACCATAAGCGCTTTTCCCTCTGAGAAATCAATAAAACGGCTCATCTGCTTCTTAAAGCAATCACAGTTATGCTGAATGGTCTCCTTTGTCATCATCTGACGCATATCGGTTCTTCCGGATGGATCACCGATCATTGCGGTACCTCCACCAATCAGAGCAATTGGCTTATTGCCACCCATCTGCAGACGCTTCATCAGACAAAGTGCCATAAAATGTCCTACATGCAGGCTGTCTGCTGTCGGATCAAATCCAATATAGAACGTTGCCTTTCCTTCATTGATCAGACGGCTGATCTCCTCTTCGTTTGTTACCTGTGCAATCAAACCTCTTGCTACAAGTTCTTCGTACAATGTCATCTTTCTTTCCTCCAAAATATATTTTCTTTTTTGGGCATTAAAAAACGCCCTTATAAAAATATAAGGACGAAGTATACTCCGTGTTACCACCTTATTTCACGCTTACCTCACGATAACCGCCTTTGCAAGTATCGATATCAATACTTCAGCCTCTGTAACGTGTGCCAATCCGTCTGCCCCTACTTGACAAGCGTTCAGGGAGCAGCTCCGAGATGTATTCATGTTTCCGACTTACCGCGCCTCTCATCAACCGGCTGCTTTCTGTGGCAGCTGCTCGCAAACACTACTTGTTCTCTTCCTCGCCTTTGCTATCATTCACAATGATATGAAAATTATATATGATGATTTTCCGTTTGTCAACAATATCCTTTATCAAACGTAATTACTGTATAATATGTATCCTGTTTCTCCGCAAGCTTCTGCTGGATCTCAGACTTAATCTGTGCTTCTGTCTTCTTACATTCATATGGCACAAGCACATCAAAGATCAGATTGGTATGCGTTGGTCCCGACACAATCCGAAAGTCATGCATCGTAAGACCTTCATCGATTTCCTTTAAAATCCCCGCCATCATATCACGGCAAACATTCGTCTTCTCATCATCGTAATCAATCGGGTCCATGTGGATCGTCATATGTACCTGCAATTCATCGTAGATGTTCCGTTCTAACTCATCAATCGCATCGTGAATCTCCATGATATTTTCATGACAGTCCACTTCCACATGCACACTACCAATCAGATTTCCCGGACCATAGCTGTGTATGATCAGATCATGCATGCCATGACAGAACATATTCTCCATCACAAGCTCCCGGATCTTTGCAACTAACTCCTCATCCGCCGGCTGTCCAAGCAGCTGATCCACCGTATCTTTCACAATACCAAAACCGGAAAGCATAATCATGACTGACACCACGATTCCCATGATTCCATCCATCGGCAGATCTGAAAATGCCGACATCACAAGTGCGATTGCGGTTGCCAGTGTTGCAAACACATCGCTAAAGCTATCCTTAGAGGTTGCAAGCATAATGGACGAAGAAAGCTTCGTGCCAAGCTTCCGGTTCATAACTCCCATCCCAATCTTCACCAGCATGGAAAGCACCAGCACCAAAAGAGCAAGAAATGAAAACGTTACACGCTCCGGATGCATGACCTTCTCCACCGAGCTTCGCAGCAACTCAAATCCAACCGCCACAACCGCAGCCGCGATCACAAGCGAAGTCAGATATTCCATCCGCCCATGTCCAAACGGATGATCCCGGTCGGCTGGCTTCGCTGCCATCTTATACCCAAACATCGTCACGATACAAGTCGCACAATCCGATAAGTTATTCACACCATCTGATACAATCGAAATCGAGCCCGCGATCAGACCGATTGCAAGCTTACTTGCAAACAAGATCACATTGCAGATGATTCCGACGATGGAGGAGAAAAAACCATACCGTTTCCGCACTTCCGGGCGTTCGATCTCATCCGCATCCTTTATGCACTTATGAACCAGAAATTCAAGCACGTTTCTCTAACTCCTTCACTCTTCTACAATAATTCACAGTACCAACGCCCATTGCCATAAATACAAAGAACAGTGGTGTTGTAATCGGCTGATTCAGATTCAGGATGCTCTGCGCGAAATATCCAACTGTCGCTGCCAGACACACACTGATCCATGCATGCTCCTTTGCATGCTTAAACATATAGACGATACTGCTTCCGACCAATGCCAGATAAGAAAGCAGACCAACAATACCTGTGGTAAATAAGTACTGCAACAGCTCGTTATGCGCATTGTCATACACTTTACCCGTGACCTGAACCATCTCATTGTAGCATGCCGCCTTGAGTGTCACACGTACCGACTCATTTCCATATCCAAACAGCTTATTTACAAACGGTGCATCACCATACACTTCCACAATCTTTCTCCAGATGTAACCACGATAACTGCCCCATTTATCATTGAATGTCAATAACGAAGAGCCAGTTACCGCCAAAACAATAATACCAATCACGCCAAGCGCCACACACGCACCACAGACAATCAGCACAATCTTCTTTTTATTCCATGCTGCAACCCTCGTGCCAAGCTTCCAGTTGCAGACACACACAACTGCAAATACAAGCAGCGCTGCTCCACATAACACAAATGCAATATCCAGCCGGTTTAAGGCGATTGCAAGTCCGCCCCGTTTCTTGTCATATCTTGTATGTCCATATTTATTGATAAATCCAAGCACCAGATTGCCGACAAACAATAAAAACACTGCAAACGAACTATACCGCAGTCTGCCCTGCATAAATGCAAGGATTGCCACCACAACAACGCCAGCAAAAATACCAAGGAATACACTATCACTGTTTGCGATCAGAATATTGCAACCAGCCGCGATCAGTAGGATTCCTGACAGAATACGCGAAAACCAGTTCCTACAAAATGCAAACACTGCCAACAACACTGGAATCGAGATGGACAGATAACTTGCATACATATTGATATTTCCGAATGTTGATATGAATTTCGTATATTGATTTGATGCAATGTTATAACGCAGATTCAGGAAATCATGCTCCATATGCTGTCCGATTGCAACCGCATACGCAAATGCATTCGCCGCAGCAAAAAAGATAAACATGATCATCTGTGGGCGCACACGCTGTGCCAGCACAACGAATACGATCATCAGAACCAGATACATGCAAAGTCCCATCCGTCTGCCCTGCAAGCCATAAAAAGCATCTTTTTTATTATCTGCACAAAGCCATGCAAAAAAGTTTGCCATCAGGAATGCAAGTGCATAAAACTCCGGTCGAAAAAACCGTTTCTTCCCGGTATCCTCGACGAGCAAAGAATCATACTTATAATAATTCTTCAGATTTGCCTCCACAACATAACCGATCAATGCAAGCGCCAGATAGATACCGGCCGCATATAAAAAGAAATGATATTTTGTGATCGTAATATTAAAATAATGGTCATCGTAAATCAGTGGATACACACCAAACGCCAACAATGCAAATACATACACCGCGACATCCATCACACGAATTCCTCTGCAATATTCCAAATTGTCTGATTTTTTCGTCTTTGCCATGACTTTTATCTCCTTATCCAGCTCCTGCTGCTATTTTAACATATATATATAAAAAGAAAAGAGAGATAATTGCTATCTCTCTTTCTCTTCGTGCGGGAGATGGGACTTGAACCCACACGACGTTGCCATCACTAGATCCTTAGTCTAGCCTGTCTGCCAATTCCAGCACTCCCGCATTCTCTTGCGTGTCGCTCACGCTCAACGCAAGACATATATTATCATTTTGATTGCCCTTTGTCAACAACTTTTTTCTATTTTTGTAAATATTTTTTCACCATCTACTATAATGCGCATAAATCCGTGCTTTTATCGTTGGATATACGACCGACTTTGCACACTGCGAATGCCCTGATAATTTACAGACGGTGCTGCGCCATTCTTCGGAACAAGCACAATCTGAATTCCTTCCAACCGTTTTGCCATACCCGCAGTTCCCGCTGGCGCTCCATTTTTAGACCATCCAAGCCAGCCATACGTCTGTGCATGCACACGGTAGTAAACGTCATAATGTGCTGCCATCTCACCTGTCAGATTGATGCAGATTGCCTCCAGACGCTTTGCGCGTCCACTTGTACCACTCATGACTCCATTCTGCTTCCATGTGGACACATCATTTACTTTTCCCTCCCAGCCGTAAGTCTGCACATGGGTTGTGTAAACGATATTACCACTGTATGGCTTATTGGTCAGCTTGATACAGATTCCCTCCAGGCGCTTTGCCTGTCCGCTTGTGCCGCTCATCTGACCGTTATATTTCCAGCCCTGCCAGCCATACGTCTGTACATGGGTGCGATACGCCACATTTACCGTATTCTCTCCGCTCACCGTCGGATTTGCATTTGTGGTTGTGGAACTACCAAGCACAGGAGATGTTCCATTCTTCGCGATATACGAGGCGGTCTGACGCACAGTCGCACTTGCATATACACCAGCATAATCAACTTCCGGTGCTGGCATACCACGCTTTACAACCACGATCTGAATACCCTCCAGACGCTTTGCATATCCCGCAGTTCCTGCTGGCGCACCATTCTTCGCCCATCCAAGCCAGCCGTAACTTTGCGCATGCACACGATAATACACATCGTATTTATCTTTGTCAGCGCCCGTAAGTTGGATTTTAATTGCTTCCAGACGTTTTGCCTCTCCCTCGGTTCCGTTCATCTCTCCATTCGACGACCAAGGCAGCCATCCATAGGTCTGACAGTGCGTCGTATATTGGATTCCAAGCTTCTGGTTGCCACTCACAGCGATCTCGATCCCCTCCAGGCGCTTCGCCTGTCCACTTGTACCGCTCATCGTGCCATTTGTCACCTGCTTCTGCCATCCATAGGTCTGCACATGCGTCCGATATCGCACTGTCACTGCAGGTGCCGCCTGTACTTCTTCCGTCAGAGTACGCACACGGACAGACACTGCTTTGCTCTCCCGGTAATATCCGCTCGTTGGACGTTTTACATAAAAGGTATATTCTGTATTTGGTTTGAGATTCACAAAAGCCGGACTTGACTGCCAGTGGATTCCATCCACAGAATACACACAGCCACTCTGTGTGTCCAATGTAATCCAAGTTGAACCGTACTTTGCAACCGTCGGAGTCTCCGGTTCATCCTGCCATCCGTATACCTCTATGGTACAGGTTGCCTTTTGATTGTTTGTCAGTTTACGGATTGTAATGGATGTTTTACCCGGTGCAACCGCAGTCACAAGCCCGGATGCACTGACCGTTGCAATATTTGTATTCTCTGACACATATCCCAACCGTTTGTCCGTAACATTTGCGGGCACAAAACTGGTTCGTATCTGCCCTGACTGATTATTCACAAGATCCAATACGACTGTCGCTGTATCCGCATGAATCTGCTCTGCATCCACAACCGTCACAGAAGCTCCGTAATCACTTTCACAACCAGGAGCTACGCCATCATAATAGTGATTCTGCGTATGCGATTCCCGGGAAGAGCCATCGTACTTCTCCATCGTAGCATCAGATTTATTGAAGAACTGATAGGATATCGGCGTTCCATCATCCCACGTGAGGTCCACATTGTACCACTGATTTCCAAGCTTCGTCCGGTTCCAGCCGTGTGTGGCACTCGTAACTGATACCGTCTCAAGCCCTGCAGCATTCGTCAACATACTATACAGCTTCGCATATCCGGCGCACACCGTTTTTTTCTGCATGACAGCACTATATGCTGTCTGATCGTAGGTGCCCTCTTCGTACTCTACATATTCGCAGATGATATCATGTGCTTTCTTCTCCTTTGCATACGCAGTTGATTCTTTTTGAATCGTCTGCACCCATACATCCACCCGGTTAAACATCTGCACGGAAGCATTGGAACGGGTATCTCCATCCGCAAAAGTATCATATACGCCCAGATATACAACTTTACTATTGTAATACAGAGCATTCTTGATGAAATAAAACTGTGGATTCTGATAGGTGAATATGTAAACCAGAGATGATAACTCCTCCGATGTCAACCCTTCATAGCGGATTGGACCGATACCAGAAACAGCCCTGCCATTAACGGATAACACCTTCGCATCCACACATGTATTCATATACGCTGTACAATACAAGTTCATCTCATCATAGAGTTCCTGCCATGTTGTACTCAGATTCTGATAGCAATAATCATCTCCATATGAGTCCCAATTCGTACGATAGACACCAGATAATGCGGTTCCACTGCTACTATCACTGATTGACATGGCAGCCTCATCGAGATCTCCATAGCTTTCATCAATCTGGTAAAGCTCCAACGGCTTCAGATCCGATGTCTCCGGATCCGCCGTCTCTGCTGCATAAGTTGTCATATTCCCCGTCCAGATAAAGATCGTGCACAACAGCATGATTATACATTTTGTTACTTTTTTATTCATCCTTTGCTCCTTGTACTCTCCGGTCAACAGTTTTACACCCCTATTATAACAAAACCCGCTGTCCGAAGACAACGGGTTTTGAATACAATCTTTTATTAAGCGAGCTTGCTCTTAGCAACCTCTACTACCTTTGCGAAACCTTCTGGATCGCTGATAGCCATCTCTGAAAGCATCTTTCTGTTAAGATCTACACCTGCAAGCTTCAATCCATACATAAGCTTGCTGTATGAAAGTCCATTCATTCTTGCTGCTGCATTGATACGAGCGATCCAGAGCTGTCTGAACTGTCTCTTTCTCTGCTTTCTACCAGCATAAGAAGATGTCAAAGCTCTCATAACTGACTGCTTTGCTACTCTATACTGCTTAGATCTTGCTCCCTTGTATCCCTTAGCGAGCTTTAATGTTCTATTATGTCTCTTCTTAGCGCCAACGCCGCCTTTAATTCTTGCCATCGTTCATTCCTCCTAATATCCTATAAATATGGTAAAATCTTCTTCATAACTTTGCTGTTTGTAGAATCAGTCATAGTTGCTTTTCTAAGATTTCTCTTTCTCTTTGTAGTCTTCTTAGTAAGAATGTGGCTCTTGTAAGCCTTATTTCTCTTAAGCTCACCGGTTCCTGTCTTCTTAAAACGCTTTGCAGCTGCTCTTTTTGTCTTTAACTTTGGCATTTCTTTTCCTCCTTAAAAATCATGCATATGCATGGTAATTTCTTATTTATATGAATTTAACGTTTTTCAGCTAAAAACATGATCATACTTCTACCTTCAAACTTTGCAGGTTTATCTACAACAGCAACATCTGAAAGCATCTCGGCAAAGGAATTCAGAATCGCTTTACCATTATCCACATGCGCAAGCTCTCTACCGCGGAAACGAAGTGTAACTTTTACCTTATCGCCCTTAGTCAGGAATTTTCTTGCCATGTTTGCCTTCGTATTCAGATCGTTATTGTCGATGTTTGGTGACAAACGAACTTCTTTGATTTCAATGACTCTCTGCTTTTTCTTTGCTTCCTTCTCGCGACGTGTCTGCTCATAACGGAACTTTCCATAGTCCATAATCTTGCAAACAGGTGGCTTTGCTGTCGGTGCAATCTTGATCAGATCAACACCCTGCTCATCTGCGAGCTTCTGAGCGTCCTTGGATGACATGATACCAAGCTGCTCTCCTGTCTCACTTACCACACGTACCTCTTTGTCACGAATCTGCTCGTTAATCATTAAATCGCTAATAATATACACCTCCCATTATCAATGCATTAAAAAAGTGGATAGACAAACTATCCACACATTGTTATAATAAGAAATCTATATATTCTCTTACTACATAACCCGAGTCGCCTATGCGCTAAGGTGAGAGTGGATACTCTGCTTTCATCAACATACTTGCATACTATAGCATGCAGGTATGGAGTTGTCAATACTTTTTTCAAAATTATATTTCATTTTAGACTATTATACACAGATCAGTTCCTTCGGGGAAGATGCCAGATTCTGATATCCATCTTCCGTCACCACGATCATATCCTCAATCCGTACACCAAATCTGCCCGGCAGATAAATACCCGGTTCCACTGTGATCACAACACCCGGCTTCAACACAGCATCACATTTCATGGAAAAACGAGGTTCCTCGTGAATAAAAAGTCCCACACTATGTCCGAGTCCATGTCCGAAATAATCTCCATAACCGGCGTCTGCGATGATGTCACGTGCACATTTATCGACATCCGAACATACCATGCCCGGTTTCACAACGGAAAGTGCTGCAAGCTGTGCCTGAAGCACGGTATCATACACCTTCTTCTGCTCTGATTCTACCACTTCTCCAATATGAATCGTCCGCGTCATATCCGAACAATATCCCTGATACATACAGCCAAAATCCATCGTCAGGAAATCACCTTCCGTAAGCAGCTTCGGCTGTGGCATCGCATGTGGCAGACTGCTGTTTGAACCACTTGCCGCAATCGTATCAAAACTCGTTCCCTCGGCACCACGCAGCCGCATCTCATATTCTAACTGCAAGGCAACTCGCTGTTCCGTCAATCCATCCTTCCAGTTCTCGTGGATAAACTTTACAATCTCTGTAAACGCCTCATCGCCAATCTGCTCTGCACGTGCCAGCTTCGCAATCTCGTCCTCTGTCTTTACTTCCCGATACACATTAACTGCATCTTCCAGTGGCACAAACTCCACCTGCATTCCCGTCAATTCTTTTGCAAATGTATCTACAAAAGCCTGATACTGCATATACGAAATCTCTTTATTCTCAAATCCGATTCGAAGTGTGGATCTGCCCTCTTTTGCAAATGCCTTCTGCACCATCGCCGCGATCGTCTTGGAATATCCTTCCCGTCCAATATCCACACAGGTAAATTCCGGTGCTTCCAGTTCTACCTGCTCTGTATACCGGCTGTCTGTCAAAATATACTGTTCTCCCTGAAACGCCACAAGCATTCCTGTATGTCCCCGATACCCAGACAGATGATGGATGTTATATCCATCCGTCAAGATCAGTACCTGTAAATCCTTTTTATCAATAACTTGTACCAGTTGTTCCTTCATGTCTATCAAGCCTCCTACTGTAGTAGTATACAATCATAGATTTGGAAATACAACGCAAAAATGCAACAAATAAAAAAGTATGCTCTGTAGAGCGCCAATTGTGCCAGCCCCCTTGATTTTTATCAATTATATGTTACGATAATCTTGTTCGAGGATCAGTCCTTGGACATCTTGGGGAGAGCGAGTTGTTGATGTTCGGACGCAACAACTCAAACTATGTTTTACATAGGGAGACCATATAGATTGGGGAATCTATATGGTCTCTTCTATTTTTTATTTATCTAATGAATTTTATATAACATATTTATTACATACAAAAATCCATGAGCAACCCCGATATTATCGAAGTCACTCATGGATTTTATTTTACTAATAATATAATAATTACTTACTTACATACGGTCTAGCTGTTTTACCAGGTGCCGGTCCACCCTTTGGAACAAGCTTAATTTCTATGCCCTCCAAACGTTTTGCATAACCTGCAGTTCCTGCTGGTGCACCATTCTTTGCCCAATCAAGCCAGCCAAATGTCTGCGCATGTACACGATAATAAATATCATAGTGCTCTGCCATCTTGCCTGTTAAAGTAATACAAATCGCTTCTAGACGTTTTGCCTCACCACTTGTACCGGACATTGCACCATTTGATCTCCAAGTAGAAGGATTATTCACATTTCCCTGCCATCCATAGGACTGTACATGTGTTGTATAACTAATGCCTCCGCTATAAGGCTTGTTTGTCAGTTTAATTTCGATACCTTCCAGACGTTTTGCTTGTCCACTTGTACCACTCATACTTCCGTTAAACTTCCAACCTTGCCAGCCATATGTCTGTACATGCGTTCTGTATGTAACATTTGGTGTACTGTTTCCTTCAATCGTAGGATTCATTGAAGATGTCGGCTTCGAATTCACAACTGGTGACGTTCCAGATAATGCAATATATGCACTTTTATTGACAGATTTAATGCCATTCTTATTCTCGTCAATCTTCTCGCCCTTCTTAACAATTACAATCTGAATTCCTTCCAGACGTTTTGCATAACCTGCAGTTCCTGCTGGTGCGCCATTCTTCGCCCAACCAAGCCAGCCATAAGACTGTGCATGTACACGATAATAAATGTCATACTTATCCTTATCTGCACCTGTGAGCTGAATCTTAATTGCCTCCAGACGCTTTGCTTCGCCTTCTGTACCACTCATGTCTCCGTTTGATGACCATGGCAGCCAGCCGTAGCTCTGGCAATGAGTCGTGTACTGAATGCCAACCTTATCATTTCCGCTGACATTTATTTCAATGCCTTCCAGACGTTTTGCCTTTCCGGACGTACCGGACATAGCGCCATCCTTACTCCATGACTTCTCCCATCCAAATGTCTGTACATGCGTACGATAGCTCACTGACATTGTTGGAACTTTCACTTCCGGAGTCGGTGTCGGAGTTGGTTTTGGATCCGGAGTTGGTTTTGGATCCGGATTCGGATTTGGATTTGGTGTTGGATCTGGTGTCGGTGTTGGCGTTGTTCCATCCTTTGGCAAAACCGTCAATGTACAGGTAACAGCTTCTGCCGTATCACCATAATTCGAGTTGTTTGAAGGTGTACATGTAATAGTAACTGTTCCTGCCTTCTTTGCTGTAATTTCTCCGGTCGTAGACTTAATAGTCGCAACCGATGTATCCGAACTCTTCCATGTGACCTTCTGTGTGGTTGCTCCTTCTGGATTCAATGTCGCTGTCAACTTCAACTTCTCGCCGCCAACCTTTACAGTTGCTGTTTCAGGAATACTGATACTCTGTAACGGCATATAGACATTTATCGTCTTTGTAAATTTCGTTTCCGTTTCACCAGGTACACTTGTAGCAAATGTAATAACTGTATTTCCACTCTTTACCGGTGTAATTACTGTTGAAACTGTAGCCTGTGTATAATCTTCATTAAACACAATCTTTCCCGTCTCAATCTTAACCACACCTTCTACAGATGGTGTACATGTAAGTGTCACATCTTCCTCTTTAATCTCACCATATTCCAATGCTTCTTTGAATCCCTGCAATTTGATTGTTGCTGTAATCGTTGTTTGCTCTCCATCCTTTGAAGCATTCAGTTTTGTTGTTGCTGGATCAGAGGACGACATTTGTGTAACATATTTATTAAACACTGTTACCTTACACATACCATTTGTCTTACCATCCGGTGATGTTGCCTTGATTGTTTCCGTTCCCTGTTTGATTGCTGATACTTTGCCATCTGCATAGGATGCATAGGTACCTGTATCTTTATTATTCATAGTCCATGTTAATTTATCTGGTGCATCTTTCTCTGCAACTTCATATGGTACATCCACACCATTTTCTTCTTTATAATATTTGATAGTTGCAGACAAGTCTCTCTCTGAGCCAACTCGCATTGTGTATGCGTTATTGGAAAGCTTGATTGAAGCTAATGCATTCAAATAAATAACATCAAACGTTTTCTGCTCTGTGGACAAATTTCTTGCCCACGCAGCTCCATCAGACCCCGCATATACATAAAGATCCAGTGCAGAGTTCGTTCCAATAAATACACCAGTATTGATTGTCTTAATAGTCTTTGGAACCTGTATTTTTGTCAGCATCTTACAATTTCCAAACATCTGCTGTGGTAACGCCGTTGTTCCCTCTGCAATCTCAATAATTTGTATGTTACCCTGCTCATCCTTCGGATTTGTTAATTTCGAACAACCATAGAAGCACAGCTCTCCAAAGGATGTAAGTTTCTTTGACAAATACATATATCCATTTAATCCGGACATCCCTGCAAAAGCAGACTTTCCAACTGAAGTGACAGTATCCGGCATCGCCAGATTTCCAACAAGTCCACTACAACCACTAAATGAAAACTCTCCAACCGTCTTCAGGTTTGCAGGAAGTACAAATTCATTTTTAAAACCATCACAATCTGCAAATGCATAATTTCCGATAGTTGTAATGCTATCCGAAAGCTTTAATGCATCAAATCCAGAACATGCGTCAAATGCATAATTCGATACATTAGTTACCTTTCCCGGTATTGTTAAAGTCCCGGTGAGTAAACTACATTGATCAAAGGCATAGGCACCAATCGTATCTACCGTTTCCGGGATTGTTAATGTTCCATTTAACGAAGAACATCCCTGAAATGCGTTTGCATTTATTTTCTGTACGCCTTCTGGAATATCCACACTTCCAATCATGCTAGAACAGTTTGAAAATGCAGCCTGTGGTATATTCTTTAAATTCTTACTTAATACAAGTTCTCCATTAATATTACTACATTTATTAAATGTATACGTACCAAGCTGTGTCAACGTATCTGGAAGTGTAATTCCTCCTGTCAGCTTTGAACACTCAGAAAAAGCATAATTGCCAATTGTTTCCAACCCTGATGGCAAAGAAAGCGTTCCATCCATCCCTGAACACTTTTCAAATGCATATTGCCCAATACTTGTAACCCCCTCTGGAATTACAATCGAGCCCTTAAACGCAAGGCACTTATCAAATGCATACGCTGGAATACTCGTTAATTTACTTCCGTTTTCAAACGATAACATCCCCATATTTGATTTGTCGGTATCGGCATATGCACTTTGAAATGCAGAATCTCCCATGAACGCAACGGAACTTGGGATAACAAGATTTCCTTTCAGCTTTGCGCCAGAAAAGGCTTTCTTTCCGATTGATGTAAGTCCACTTGGAAGCGCAAGATCTCCTGCATTTGTTGAGGAAGCCCCATAATTCAAAAATGCTTCATCACCAATTTCTGTTACATTAAGTGGAAATTTTAACCCATTTTCCATATTGACTTTTCTACAACCAGAAAATGCCTGCGCACCAATGATTCCTCCACCATTAAATGTAATCTTTGTCAAGCCTTCACAATTATAAAATGCCTGTTTACCAATTTTGGTAACACCATCAGGAATCACAATTTCACTTTTCAATCCTGCCTGACTTTGAAATGCAGCCTCTCCAATCCAATTCAGCTTTGAACCTTCCTCAATTGTAACGGACTGCAATATGTAAACTTTCTGTTTTTCTCCTCCGGCAAATGCATTTGTACCAATGGATTCTATAGAGGCAGGAATATTCACGCTTCTCGGACATTCCGTCAATGCGAATGCACCCTGATCAATCGCTGTAACTGGAATATTCTGATAGTCTGCAGCATTTGTGTACTCACTGGAAGCACTTACCTCACTTGGAATAGTAATATTTCTATCTGTCTTATTTTTACCATATCCCTTAATAATAGCTTCCTTTTTTCCATTATTTACACGAATCTGATAAGACAGAGTATAATTTCCCTCTTCAGGTGTGTACTCTAAATACGTTTCTTCTGTAATCGTCTTATCTTCTGCAACAGTTTGCTCTGCCTGCTGTAAATCTTCACTTACAGTTTCAACCTCTGTCTTGGATTCCTGTTCACTTGTTTCTTCTTGTGGATTTTCTTGTTCTGACGCTTCGAAAATTTGAGATGACTCCGCCGCATATGTAACTGTTGGTGCTATATTGCTTGATGCCATAGCAACACTCAGTGCGACAACGAGTGCTCGATTCATTTTGCGTTTTCGCATAGTATCTCCCCTTTCATATTATTTTGTACGTTGTGGCATATATCGCCTAATTCCTAACTACATACATATTTTAATTATAACGATTCTTATAAAAAAGTCAATCAAATGGCAAAAAAAGCATGGGACTCTTTTCAGAGTTTCCCATGCTTTTTTTATTATTTTACGTTAAGTCAAAGAGATAATCCTTCAACATAACCTTGATTCTCTGGTAAACCTTGTTACCTTCGGAATCGGTTGCTTCAATTACAATATATGTATATTCATTATTGTAATTCTCAAAGTACGATGGCTGAAGCTTCAATTTCGTTGCCGCTACTGTAACTTCCTTACCATCAGAATCTACATACTTCTCAGCAATCTGTCCGCCATCCTTATTCAACAGCTTCTCAAGAGAAGAATCATATCGGAATACATCCTTGATGATACCTTCCTTTACCTGTGTAGAATTCCAATCCGCAATCAATACATGATTCTTATCTGCTACATATGAACTATCACGATTTGTCTCTGAGTAATCCAAATCATAGTAGATTCGAACCTGCTTTAATGTTGCATCCTGGTCTACAGTTACCTTAAAACTAAACTCTGGATATGAAGTATTCTCCTCAACCTTTGTATAATAATCATCGTTTACATCACGTTTGATGATATTATTTGTTTCTTTACCATAGTCATATACATAAATGGTTGGCTGTTTTACACTGTTACGAACTGAGTTACAAATAATATTGATGTACAGGTAACGCTCATCATTATTATCCTTTCCTACACCAGTCACCTTCGAATGTCCGGCACCACAGTAGTTTACGTTCTTATAAGTGTAAATAAAGTAGTTGTCCATACCATCTCTCGGTGATGCTGCATAGATGGAAGAACCGTCCTTTGTATTATTACCACCTGCAAGAGAATACCACACAGTCATGTCATCATTTTCAACATCCAGCGCATATGCCTGTGAGTGCGTTCCTGAAATATTCAACTCAGATGCCAATGTGAATGGGAACAATGTTACAATACCCTGATTGTTCTGACTCGCTTTATCAGTACCATACTTTGTATTCTCCTTTGCAGAAAAGCTAGCTGCATTGTACCAATATCCTGCGATTGCCCAGCTCAAATCGGCATACCGATAAGGAATTGCATATGGATTATCATTACCACTGACATTTACCGCATCTGTATATGCCACGGATGTCAGATATTTGCTTGGCGTTGATCCAAACACTTTTTTCATATCTGAAAGCCAGCTTGTATACCGACTTTCATCTTTCGTTGTCGACAGATTCGTCATAAAGTACTTGTCACTATCCTGTGTAGTTGTATACTTCACATAATTCTGACTTGCATCTGTTGTCACAGGATCATTAAAGTGATACCGATCCATACCAAAGTATGAACGAAGTGTTGCTGTCAATGTAGAAGTACCCTTATCAGAGAACTTTGTCAATGTATCATGGAACAACAGGAGCTGTCCATCATCTTCGATGTAAGACTTCAAATCTGCAAGTGCAATCGGACTTGTAATATCATCTCCACCGAAATCTTCAGATGGTCCAAGAATAATTGTACTGTATGATTCCTGTAACCAATCGGCACCTGCTGCATATCTTGTATATTTCTTGTAAAGTTCCTTATACTCAAGTTCTTTATCTTTTACCTTAAAGTACTCCTCCATATAAGTGTTCATACTCTCGCCATTTGGAAGATATGCCTGTGATACATCATTATACTGTGCAGCGTTACCATCAATAGAATAATAATCACTGTACGTTGATTTTGTCTTCAAACGATTCAATTCCTGAATCAAAGTCTCTTTTGATGTATTACTTGAGAAGGTTGTCTTGCCTGAATTTGTGCTTCCTGACTGAATTCCGGCAATTAACTTATCAATTTCTTCATCAAGTTCCTTTCTTGCATCAACGGTTGTTTTCTGAATATCAACACCTGTTTCATCCTTCATGCTGGATGTTCCAGTTGCACTCTCATTCTTCATAAACTGATACAACTGCCAATACTTGCCTGCCAACTGCTCATACTCACGTTTCTTAATAAATTTATATTTATCTTCCACTGTTGTGAGTGCATTATACTTATCATAATCAGTATCCGTTGAATCAATTGTAAATGAATTTACAAGTGCCTCTTTTTCTGCATCTGTAATTGCTGAAGAGTAATCAACTTCTCCATTGTCAACCTTGTAATCATATGCAGCTTCTGCATCCTTTGCAGCCTGCTCAAACTCATTACGCAGCATAATATCAATATCAAAGTCATACAGATCATTTACCTGATCTGCAAGGTTGTTATCCCAGTCATCCATACCCTTGACACCTTTTCCAGGTACAACAAGCTGACTGTCATAACTTACGATACCAAACGTATGCTCATGCTTACCTAAGTAATGACTTCCCAGCATACCATCCTTCGAATCCTGGAAATTACCACCATAAAGAGCTCCATACGCTGTACGATTTCCTGAATTCGTATATGGGTTATACTCCAGTCTCTGATATGCCTGCTGACATACAGTACAGAAATACAAGGAGTTGTAACCTTCTGCGCCTTCGCCAAGTGCGTTATTTGACCACTGGTTTGCCTTACCTCCCGGCATAATCTGCAATACATTTACCTGCTGTTTTTCGTCAGTCTTGTTCTTGACATAAGCAATACCCGTCTGGCTGACTGAATTTCCATTTGTATCAACAACCTCAATCATCCAATACAGTGGACCATAGAAGCTGTCCGCACACTGATAAGTAAGTGAATTCGCATCTCCTGATGTCATGTACTCTTCTTTTCGATCAAAAGTACTATTTCCATCATCATCAATATACAGTTTAACCGTATAATTGGCACTTCCCGTGACTGTATATTTAAATTTCAATGTACCGTCTGTAATCTGTGATGTTTCATCATACCGATTATAAGTTGCCGGCATACTTGTGATTGTCAACTTTGGTCTCTTCTCTGATGTTGCATAGATTGAACTCAACTCATTCTTTGGAGTATCTGCTGCACCACCCTTGAACACTGAGACATATCCTGTTAATGAATCACCAAGCGAACCATCACTTAAAATATCTTCCACATCCGTCTGATTAAAGTTCCACTGTACATTATCTTTATCAGTGCCTTCACATGCTGCCAATAACTTATACATATTAGAATCCGGATCAATCGAGTTCTGCAAATAGCCATCTGTCTTTGCAAGAGTATATGCTGTTGTCAGATTCTTACTTACTACAACCGGCATTCCTGCATCAACATATTCTTTTAATGCCTCATACCGATTATATGTGATATCATTACCATTCAATACTGTAAACGTATCTGTATAATTTCCATTCAGGCGAACCTTCGCAGTTGGTGTACCACTGTTTGCAGGACCTGGAGACTGTGCCATAGCTGAAAGATCCAGATTTACAATATCACCATTGTGAGAATACATCGTGTAGATTGGCAAAGTTGTAATCTTTGACATATCCAAACTACCCGAATTAGACTTCAAAGTCCCACCCCATCTTGCAAGACCTGTCAAACTACGATATTCTAACACATCCTTTAATGCAGATGTATTTCCGCCAATATAAACCAAATCGTACTTTCCTAAAACTTCTGATTTATCACACGCAAACTCCTCGGATGACATCTGTACCAAATTAATCTTATCAATTGGTAAGTTTAATGCATCTGCTAATTTTGCCTTAGAGAGCTCCCAGGCATAGTACTCTGTATTTTCAGCTAACTGTTCTTTTGTCTTTCCATTCACGACATTAGCTGGAGCTGTATAATAATTTCCACTTCCATAAATACTTGATGCATTACCACTTCTTGGCTTTGCCTTGCCTACTTCCTGTGCCACAGCTTCATCAATTGGATAGCATGGCTGAATCTCTAACACCGTAAAGGATGAGGAAGAAGAACCTCTACCACCAATTCCACGATATTTCGATGCATTGATCAAATCTGCAATAACCTTTGCTGTCGCTACACTCTTTGAAGTTGTAACAACACTGAAGTCTGCTCTTGAAGTTACCATGATATTCTCATATCGTGCAACATACTCTGTTGTTGCTACCATATAGAATAACTTAGAGTAGTTTGTCTCTTTTAAATCATCTGGAACTTTAATCGCAGCATCTGATGATGTTCCCATATCTGCACCATATACAATATGGAGCTTACCATACATTGCTGATGCAAATTTCTTATAGAGATCTGCCGTGATTGTCTGATTATAACAAGAATCTTCAATCACAATCATGTCGTACTGATCAAAATCAACGGATTCTGAATCAGCCAATGTTACAATATCATTCTGTATATAAGTTGGTCTTACACCGACACGGTTATTATAACCATTCTTATAGAAGATTGAATTTGCATCCAGCTTATAATATTTTGATGTAGCAGTATCTGCAATTGCAGAACCATCTGCTGCATACAACCCCGTTGCTGACGGATTTCCTGCTAACAGCGCATCTGTCTTTGTATATGTAGTATTGACGCCAATTGTCAAAATCTTCGCCATAGACATCGGCTGTGCTGAGGATCCATCTGAAGCAGAGGCAGTCGGGTCTGACTCATATACTTCTGTCCATGCACCATTTGTCTTCTGTGTCTGACCGTTAATTCCCAGATACAAAGAACCACCTGCATGCTGCAAATACTGATCTGCACTTAAGTTGCTTGCCCACTTGAATGTGTAATAATACTTTTCATTTGGGCCAAATACAGAAGATGCAAGATCTTTCATATTCTTTGATGTCGACGGATCAACGGTTGTTGCATTTGGACTATCAATGACTAAAGGCTTAAAATCGCCAACTGCATATGTATGCAGAAGATCATATAATTTCTCGCTCATGTCATTGTCTTTTGTAAATTTCGATGCAGAATCATTACTTACATAAATGAAATCTGCCTTTGAAATATAAGCAAGATCTGCATCACTTGTTACATTTCCGCCAAAACATTTGTATTCGATACAACCATCTGCCATCGCCTGCTCGATTGTACGGTTTCCATCAATAACATAATCCTTAAAGCCATTGGAACTAACAAATGTCTCTAAGCTTGAAGCAGAAGAAGATGAAATTTCTGCGATATGATAAATCTTATCTACTTCTGGATCTTCTGAATTTGAATTATCGATAATGTAATCGATAATCGTTTTTGTATCCACATTCTGACTTGCATCTGCGATAATTTCGCCATTCTCCAGCAAGCCGTCTTCGTCACCATTTCCAGCGAAGGAGAACGATGCAATTGCAACTGCAATCGCCGCAACGAACATTACAGATAATGCAGATATCAAAATCTTTGTTTTACGTTTCATGTTCTACTTCCCCTCCCTACTTTTTTGGTACTAATACATACGAATTTCTTGGATTCACTCTTCCATTCGTTGTATACGTCATATTAGACTGATTATAGTATATATCCAGCTTAACTGAATTGTTTTTTGCATCAATGTTTGCTGTACATCCCGCAACACCAACGCCTATCGCTCCTAGCTTTGCTTCAACATATGACAAATATGGATTATACAGATGTACAAACTTTGAATTTGAATCTGACATATCCACCTCATCATCTGACATTGTCATGTATGCATATTTTCTGCCATAATACATGTTATTGTTTTCGAAGTAAAAGGTAGAAACTAATGTGTCATTTATGCTGTATACAATTTTGGAATTTTGTTCTGTGCACTGTACCTTTGTTGCTTCCCCTGTCAATGAATTAGTTATTACCTGTTCAGACAAAATGCTTGGGTTTCCACCCGGTACCAGATTCATATCCAACGGAACAGAACTTTCAATTCGCAGATATGATATATATATTGGATCGTCTACATCAATATCCTTAAAACATATTACATCTGCCTTTGAAACTGAATCAGTAATTCCATATAAAGATGGATCTTTTACAAGTGCTTTTGCTGTTACCTCATCTTTCACATAGAACTTCTTCGCCATTGTTGCACTTGTCTCTTCTCCTACCGTTGCAAAATTCAACTGTTCTGATGCTGTATATCCAACCATCACAATATCATTTGCCTGCATGATAGTGTCTGTAATTAAGCTATATGTTTCCTGAGCCTGTGTTTGTAACTTAACATCCACCTGTTCTTTCCTTGTTTGTGATACGCTCGATCCCATAAAGGAAGAAACTGCTAACATCAAGAACGCAAGCACTGCTATAGCTATAATTAATTCCACCAAGGAGAAGCCGCTGTTTTTATTATCTTTATTCATCTTCACGCCCCTCCTTAATGTAATGTATGGCTTCCATTTTTATTCAAAACCACGGTATTTAACAATGAGTCTTTGCTGTTACGATAAAACTCATACTGACCATCACCATATATACACATGCCTTGACGGTCATAAATTATATATACAGGCTTTTCATCAATTCCGGTAATATCCTGTTCCGTACCAGATGAATCTTTGTACTTCACCTTTACATATGCCGAAAAGCTCTCGCCCTTTCCACTGTTTGCATTCTCTGAATCATCAAATACATAACTGGAATTCAGCGACATATCATTACCATTTCCTATATAATAACCCTTCTTTACATAATACTTACTACCACTTTTATAGACAGCTAATGCAAATTTGTAATCTGGCTGCTGTGTATCCGCTACCACACACATTTTCCCTTTGGCATTTTTCTGTGTTTCAGACAATGCTGTTTCCAATGTAATAGAAGCTTCCTTGGCTTTTGCATTATGCAAAATCGTGATTGTTACCATAGCCGCGCCAGTCATTATTGCAATAATCGCTATAACGATAATCATCTCAATGAGTGTGTAGCCTTTGTTATCCTTCATAAATCTTCTCTTCTCCATAGGCCACCTCTCTATTCCACATTCTTCATCCAGTTTGCGAAGCTTACAACATCTGTATAATCAATCATATCAATTGATTTTGCTTCGGAAGCGTCTGTGGAAGATGCATCCTCTTCCTTTGGCTCATATCCACGGAACAGACTCAATATCAATTTTGAATTATCATCTCCAGTCAGTAAGCATTCACGCAATACTGCTCTACAAATCTCAGCGGAAGAAGCAATTGTTTTTACATTTCCTGCAACATATACTTTACCACCGGCAATAATCACACCTTCAAAATCTGTGACACCATTCTCAGCCGATGTATCAAAGTATACATCTCCCTTAGTGATTACAACGCCTCGCACCTCACCTTTATCTTCCTTCTTTGCCTTGACAACTACATCTGAATTACTTACCCATACAGAGTACCCAGATGCAAGATCCATAACATTTGCGCCCGAATCTGTACCAGAAATATTAGGTGTAATGTTTGTACTCTCTGTTATCTTTGACATATCCAGGAACTTATTAATTGGTGTGATACTTCCATCGCCAAGATCTTCATCATTGACAACCGCCTTAATATACTGCTTCTCTACTGCATTGTTTGCAAGTGTAACCGAATCTAATGTAGGATCCTGACTATAGTGTCCCAGATTCCACTTCATATAGTCATATTCCATTTCCAAGTCATTGGAAAGCTGATATGCATCTGTATACTTTGATTCCTTTCCGTTTGCATCTACTGAACCAAGCCAGCTATTTCCCTCATTCATGTCCTTCAGACTATCAGAAGTCAAAAGCTTTGTAAGTGCATCTGTATTGTCTGCTCTGACAATACTAAATGTTGTATCTTTCTTCGTTGTAATTGCACCGCTGGAATAAATACTTACATTTGGATCAAGATCTGCATCCGGAAGAACAATATTTCCAGCATCAAAATCCTCATAATCGCCAATATCTACCAAATATTCTGCAATTACACTATCTGTAAGCCCGGTCTTATTTGTTGCTGCTACATATTTTCTATGCATTTCCAATTCAGCATCATAATCTTCAATAAAGCCTGCAGCAAAATACTGTGCAGACGGGAATTCATCTAACCATGCACTATACTCTGCATTTGTCATCTGTCCTGCCATTACTCTAGCACGATACAACAGTTCCGTCTGAGTGTATGCAGTCTGGAAATCATAATAATAATACTTCTTACCAGATATTTCCTGCAATACACATGGTACCTTACCATCAAACTGATAAGATGGGAAATACTTTTCAAACAAATCACTGCCCTTTAATGCTGGTGGAAGTTCTGCAAGATAATATCCAAGCGACTCCCCTTTGTCATTCTTAGCAAGCTTAGGGATTCCATTATAGGTTACTGGAATATAAGCTTCCTGGTTACTCTTTAATGAAATACTCTCACCCATCTTATAATCGCGGATGGTTGTAGTCTTATTATCATCTGTCCGCAATGCATCTGGCATTTCCGGATTATAATCCGTTGGATGATATGCATATGTATCCTTCACTGTGTTTACAACTGCATCATCTTCTCTTGTCGTTCCATCTACGCTGTTTACATCCTTTGAAAGCTCAATGTATGTACGTCCTGCTAAGAACAATGTTTTTGCCTGTGCCAAATTCAATGTTGACTGCTCACCATTTACGATAATAGCACTACTGTTATAATGCCCGCGATTTTCTGTTTTCTTATTACCTGCTGCATCTGTAACTTCAATCTGGAAGTTTGCGGCATCCACAACTGGTGTAAACTTACGATCATCTTTCTCTGTGCTGTCTCCATAGCCAAAATAGCTACCAGTTAACTGGAAAGAAGATCCTGCAGCATTTACTTCCGTGTCATCTTTTACATACATATTTGCTTTCATAATTGCCTCTGCGCCTTTGTATGTTGTTGTGACAGTACCATCTTTTGCTGTATTATCTTTAACTGTACTATAACCATCTAATACAATATTGTCTGTCCATACCTCAGATTCTGCTGTCTGGCTTCCATTCTTACCATAGACAGAAAGAGATCCCTTATCCATAACTGCCATTGTACCTGGTACAATAACCGTATCTGCCATAATAGATACCTGAGAACCATTTACATAGAATCCTGAGTATTTACTCTTAATTGTTGCACCATCATAATAATCGTTTCTTCCTGCAACCTCCGTTTGATTGTTCTGTGTTGCATAATTATTATAATAGGTATATGTACTTGAAGTTTTCTCTCCCTTGGCACTCTTTGATGTTACACTGCCATGCTGATATAATTCTGCAATATTAACATTTTCTCCATCTTCCTGTTCAATCTCATAAGTGTCGGATGTGGTAAGCTTTTTACTATCATCACTTACATCTTCATCCCATGTGCTTTCGTTATACTGCTTATTATAATAATCAGAAGCAGCATATACATTACCAGCAATGGTAAGCGGAACTGTTGGCTGATCAACCTCAACACCCATATCCGCTACTAAAGCATACTTGAAAATGTTAGGATCTGTATCATTCATAGAATCGAACAATACTGCAAAATCAGGATTGCCAATTACGATATCTGTTGTGATGCTCTGTGTAAACACACCATTTGCAGATGAACGATTGTATTCCTGCGTACGGCTTAACTTCAGATTCTTAATGATCTTACCAACCTTATTATTGTTTTCATCTTCATAATCTACAACCTGTATCCGGCTCGCATCCAATTTTACCGAATCATTTGTGATATAAGATGTCAACTTTACTGCCAAATCATCCAAGCTTACTTTAAAGAATGGATTATTCTGCAACTGACGGTAGAACTCTTTTGAGAACATCTCCTGAGCCTCGTCCTGTGTTTTCGTCACATAACGTCCCTTAATCAGATCATACTCAACCATATTCTCTACCGTATAAACATATGCATCCTGCAAGTCTTCCACTGTCTGTGAACCCACACCTGCATAAATTTCATTTAACGCCTGCTCAACATAATAGAAATTATCCCGGTCATTCAGCTCCTGTAGTTTTAACCGATAAGACTGAACTGCAGCTGCTAACAACGCTCCAACAATAATTCCAATAAACGCAACAGAAACGACTACCATTACAATACTGGAGCCGGCATTACTTTTTAGTTTTTTCAACAGTTTTTTGAATTTTTTCAACTAATTAGCCCCCTTTGCTCCAGATAACCGAACTGTATTCAAGCTCTCCTTGTCCGGTGTTAATTTTACTGTAACTGTGTATAATCTTTCTGATTCTCGTGTATCTTCACTAAGCATATACAGAACCTTCATATCTCCAGTCGTTGTTGTTCCATCGGAAGATACTGTATTTGTAACATAAGAATTACCCAATGCATATTTGAGATAAACCGCATCCACTTCATTTTCTACGGAACTTCTTGATTCTTTCTCTCCCTTTACATAATCAAACACTCCTGAAAATGCATCTGACTGGAACTGAGAATCATTATCTCCATCATAATAACCATTTGTATCAAGATTTGTAAAGATGTATATACGTTTGTAGCCATCTGGATTTGTTGCCTTACCAGTGCTATCAAGTTCTACAGATGTATTGTTATTCTTACTTGCAAGATGTATCGTAACTTTTCTTGTCTGTGTTGAATCAGTATAGTATGTATAATATTCTGCTTTCTTATCAGGAACTCCATCTCCATCTGAATCTATCGTATAATAATCATCCAAGCTTGCCTTGGCATTCTGCTGATCCTTATACGGTTTATAGAGATACAGTTTGCTCTCATCTACATTGTTATCAAATAAGATATAATCATCACTCTGATATACCGCATTCTCAGTATTTGCGCCAGAAATACAATACGGCTGGTATTCAAAATAAATTTCCGGTGCCTGCTTTGTATAGAATTTCTGACTGAAAACTGTATAACTTACCATATCATGATAGGAACTCGTCGCAGCACCATCAACAATCAAGCTATATGTATAATCATAATATACATCGGCTTTTACAATATAGTAATCTTTTCCTGTTGAAGCATCTGTTGCCTTATCCGTATATATCTTGATTAATCTCTTTGAATTGTTCATACTATCCTGCGACAATATTGACTCATTATCAACATTCAGCAATGCCTGCTGCCATGATTCATAATCCAATTCACGAAGATGATCCATTGCCTTGGAGAACAACGCCGAAAATGCTTCTGAGTCAAAGCTGGATGTACCACCCAATATAAGCGCAACCGTATTCTTATCAAGGTCATGCATATTACCCAGATTTACATCATTCGGATTTTGTACATAACTTACTGCCGATCCATCGGAATTGGTATCTGTACATACAACTGCTGATACATAACCTTCATCATTATACTTTACAATCGAACCTTCATTGGTGAGTTCAAACCCTTCGCCAAAGGCTGCCAATTCTGTGCTTGTCAGATTATATGCAACTTTATAATGTTTTGGTGCACTCTCTCCACCATACGCACGTACTTTATTTGACAAGTCATCGAGTACTACAACATTTGAATACTTATCTCTCTTAGCTCCAATCTCGCTTTCCGGTAACTGATATTCATATGCAGAATATGTAAGATCCGTTGCGATTTCATTTGCCGATGTATCATACATGGTAACTGAAAGATCTGCATGTATCGTAGGATCTCCATATCGATCATTCAGGTCTTCTCTTGAAACCGTCTGGAATTCCTCCATCTCACTACCAGCCATCTCATTTACCTCCTGGAGAGCTTTTGCCTTCCGGCTTGTCTCCAGGGTATTGGCAAATTGTTTTAAAATCGGAGTTAAAAGGACTGACAATATGGCAACAGCTATGACGATTTCAATCAAAGTGAAACCTTTATTATTTGTTTTTGCCATAAATCCTCACCCTCTCTTAGTATACCTTAACAGTACCTGTCTTGCTGCCTAAGGCAAATCTAGGAGCGCTCTTGTCATCGTCTGCAACCTTCACATAAACCGGAACATCTGTTGAGTTGCTTACACTCAATGTAATTCCATTCTTGTCATCATTATCTACACGAGCAGATGACTCAACATAAATTGTTAAATCCTTATCTGTCAGCTCAAATGAGTAAGAATCGCTGCCCATTGCAACCTCGACCATATTCTTACCATCCTCATCTGTAATTGTAAGTGTAACCTTCTCAACATCGTTTGCTGTTGAGCTTACCTTGTTGCTTCCTGCACTTACAATAATACCATCTGAGCTGTCTCCATTTGCATTGTTCAAACCAATCAGGATATCATGATCACTCGCGATATCTTCACCCTGACCTGCATCATGGCTGGAAGTCTGTACAGATGCTGCACCAGGACCTCCAAGGAAGATATTAGATACACCTTCTGGTACATCTACATCCACACTATCTGCTTCACGTCCACCACCTGTTATACAATATGCATTCAAAGAAATGCTTCCTGAATATACATCATCCTGTGAATTATATGCAATGTTGAAAGAAGAAATATTCATTCTGTACTTATATCCCATAATATAATCAATGAAATCCTTCAAGCCTTCATATGATCCTGTATATGTAATAGGAAATGCTGCTGACATACACTGATAATCACCAGATCCAACAGTCGTTGTATCTTCATCCGTTGCTTCTTCTGTATCGCTTGTATCATTAGACGCACTTGCTGCTGCACTTAAACTGTAGAATGTCTCAGGCTGTCCAAGGCCAACAGAGTTTACACCAAACTGTAAATTCCCCTCATCCTTTTCAACACCTTTGATGAACATAACAGAAATTTCCTGATCCAATGTTGCAGGGAAATATGCCAGTCTGTCAGCAAAAAGCTTTTCATATTCAGCAGTCTTTTCCTCATACATGTCACGATCTTTCTGTTTTGCATTTAATTCATCATAGCGAGCCTGTAATGTGTCTACCTCTGACTGAATTGAATCTGCAGTGCTCATATTATCCTTAAATACATACAGATATGTAAGGCCTAAAATTGCAACTGCCACGATAAATAAAATAATTTTAATATTACTTTTGCTTAATTTCATACTCTGCTCCCTCCCTTACTCAGCTTCTGCTTCTGTCGTTTCAGTATCCCCGGCATCATCAGTTGAAGCTTCAGGGTTTTCCATCATCGGTACATAGTTGACTGTGACAGTAAATTCATATGTGATTTCTCCATCTGTATCCTTCTTTGAAATGCTTGCTACATACGCATTGTCTACACAATCAATTGTCTTCAGCTGCATAATAAAATCTGCAATTGCATCATAGCTTGTTGATACACATGGCATTGATACACCGTTGTTATCAGATGAGAATGATGATACGACTATACTTGTAGGAATCTTACTCTCTAATTCTGAGATAAACTGTCTTGCATTTTCGTTCAACTGGTATGTTGTATAGTACATAGACTCCATGTCTGTATACTTTGCTTCAGCTGCATCATATGCATCGATAATATCTTCAATATCACTGATTCTTGCAATATCTGACTCTAACTGATCTCGTTTTTCAGTCACAGTATTCTTCTTATTAATAGAATAGAACGCCATGCCAGCTGCACCAATTGCAGCAACTGCGATCAATGCAATAAACGGAGCCAGACTTCCGTCTGCCTTTGTTGCGGATGCTGCTACATCTGCAAGTTCAAATCCCATTGGAGCAAACGCTGCTCCGATTGGAGTAACAAGATATACCGGATTGTATACCTTCAAGTCGATACTTGGATCAAACTTGATATTGTACAATGTATCCATAATTCGTGTGCTGACATTCAACTGTACCTTAAAGAGTCCGTCAATACCGCGAATCAACGCACCATCACCAGTCAGGAATACATCCTCAATTGGCTTGTCCGGGTTCTTTGATGCATAGAAGTCCATAACACGTCCAATGTTGTTAATCAAATAACGGAATGCACCAGTTACTTCGTTATCATCAAAATCTACAGTGATCAAACGATCGTTCTGGAGCAATGTCATAGCGGTTGTTGCATCAACGCCCTTGTCATCCATGACTACATTTACAACAGAGTTTGTACCATATGGAACCGTTCTCTGTAACAATAAATTATCACCCTGTACAATATTCAATACTGTACTCTCGCTACCTAACTGGATAACCATAGTTGTTGTGTTCTGATTTGTCTGTGTTTTAATAAGCTGGAGCATTGCATTACCGATATAATCCAATGCAACGACATTCAATCCAGCCATCTGTCCTAAGTCATAATAAGACTTTACCATATGCTCCGGTGCTGCAACCGCAAGTACGCGAAGCTGCTTGTTGTTTTCTTCATCTGTCACTGTCTCAAGCACAGAATGAGAAACAACATAATCTTCTATATTTACAGGGAAATACTCGGATGAGTTTGAATTGATAATTCCTCTGATCTTTTTCTCTGGAACAAACGGTATCATAACCTCTCTGTTTACAATCTTTGTCGATGAAAGAACGAAGATCGCATTCTTATTATTAATACCGCGAGCCATCAACTGCTGTGTAATTGCCTCTGCAATCTTCTCTGGCTCCTTTAATACACCATCTTCATAGGAATCTTCTGGTGTTTCAAAAATGATGATATTATGAATCATCGTCTGCTTTTTTGCTGAAGCAGTCAGCTCAATAATTGTAATACTTTCGTTTGTGATATCAATCGATAACACTTTATTGCTTTTTGCCATTCGTTATAGCCTCCCTCGCTAATCAGTGATTTTATATGTAGGACTTTCGTCCATATACTTATAGGTACCAGCTCACGAGCTGTTCACCCCATATCATTGCTATAAATATACCCATAGATAAATATGGGCCAAAAGCCAGCTTTCTGCCAGCTTTCTTAACAGCCATTCGTATGAGATGTACCACCGTTCCGATGATACACGCCATGATAAATGCTACCGTAATTAGTTTCCAGCCCATCAGTAAGCCGGTTGCCGCCATAAGCTTTATGTCACCGTGTCCTATGCCTCTCCCCTTTGTAACAAGATTAATGAGAAGTAAAAAAACGCTGACAGCAAACAAACCGATTACATACTGACTCCAATTACTTATATCTGTAAAGAGTCTAACCAGTCCCAAAATTAGTATAAAAATATTGAATCCCAAGGGGATTTCCTGTGTACGCCAATCTATGACGCTTAACGCTAGTAAGGCAGAAGCACACAGGCAATAAAGGAACGTTTCCAATGTGATTCCTTTTGCGAGGAAGACAACCACATATATGATTCCATTTGCAGCCTCCACAATCGGGTACTGTACTGAAATATGTGCCTTACAATGCCTGCACTTTCCACCTAAAAATAAATAACTAAATAAAGGTATGAGTTCATACCAGGATAAGGTATGCCCACATGTCATACAATGAGACCGTTTTAAGGTTATGCTTTCTTTTATCGGAAGTCTTAAAATCAAAACATTGACAAAACTACCGATTACAATTCCATATAACGCAAAAAAAATGCTAAATACTATTGTTACTAACATCGTCCTAACCTTTCCGTCTCATTTTTAACAGATTCCACCCGATCATTCGAGTGGAATCTGTTTTTGTGATTTAATCACATATTTTACTGATATGCTGCACAGCACTCTGGGCTGATGATGTATGCAGAATCATACTCAGCAACCTTTACTCCAGATGGTGTAGCTGTAGGAGCTGTATCGGAACCGATCATTACATATACTGTACCCTTTGCAGTGATTGCTGCATAGAACTTCTCCGGCTTAACTACACATGCTGCTGCGCTATCATCTTTGTTAGCCTTTGTGTACTTAAGCTTTGGAATCTTCTCACCAATGTTTGTACCAATTTCTGTCAATGCAAGAGTTCCAACATCTGCAACACTAACACCTGTAGTTGGCTCTTCACAACCTGAAATTGTCATTGCATCATTAGTCATTGTTGCTGTTGATGTAGATTCTCCCGGGTTAAATGTGATGAGTGTAAAATCAGCATCATCATCACCGCAGTTTGTTAAGAATGCATATACATCCTCATTACCAAGTGCAGTCTCAACTGCTGTCTTAATTGTCTTACATGAGCTAACATCGTTAGACTTTCTTGACTTATCAATGTAACGAATCAATGCAGGAGCGATTGCACCAGCAAGGATTGCCATGATAGCAATAACGATAATCAACTCTACGAGTGAGAAACCTTTGTTGTTTGTTTTCTTCATAAATTTACTCTCCTTTTCTTTATATAGTTTTTTCTATGATAAAACCGAAGTCCTCGCCCAACGGTTTGTATCCAATTTCACTTTAATAACTATCAACTGCGTCGTACATGCTGAGCATTGGACTGTAGATAGCCATTACAATACCACCGACAACAACACCCATGATTACGATGATGAGTGGTTCCATTGCTGCTGTAAGTGCATCTGTTGCATCATTTACTTCCATCTCGTAGTAATCTGCAACCTTGTCCATCATATCTTCGATATTACCAGTTTCCTCACCGATCTTTGTCATCTGAGGAAGCATCGGTGGGAAGATTCCACAATCGCGAAGTGGTTTGGAAAGCGGAACACCTTTTGCAATCTGTGTCTTCGCATCCAAAAGTGCTTCCCGAATGATCCGGTTATTGATCATCTTTGCGACCTGCTCCACCGCATCGATCAAACTGATACCAGAAGCCATCAAAGTTGCCATCGTACGAGAGAATGTTGCTGCGGCTGACTTAATCGTCAGATTACCAAACAATGGGAATTTAATGCCAATCTTTGCATACATCAATGATCCAGGTTCTGTCTTGCCAAATGCTTTCAAGCCAAATACGATCGCTGCAACAATAATCACCAAGATATACCACTTATGTTGCAAGAAGTTACTTAAGTTTACAAGCATCTGTGTAGCCGCCGGAAGTTCTGATCCCAAATCGTCAAACATCTGTGAAAACTGTGGGATAACGCCAACCAGTAACACTGCTACAACCGCTACAACGACAATCAAGATAACGATTGGATATGTAACTGCACCTTTCACCTTTGAATGCAGTGCATTTGCTGTCTCAAAGTGTGTTGTCAGACGATCAAAACAGATTTCCAGATTACCGGACATCTCACCAGCCGCTGTCATGTTGATCATAATCGGTGGGAATACCTTTGGATTCAATTTGAATGCATCCGCCAGTGTACCACCCTTTTGCACATACGACTGAGCTTCCTGTAATGCGCGTTTCAAAGTTTTGTTTTCCAGCTGTTCTGACATCATTTCCAACGCACTGATAATCGTAACACCTGCATTCAGAACTGCCGAGAACTGCTTACAGAACACTGCCAAATCTTTGTCTTTGACTTTCTTGCCGCCTCCCTTTTTTCCGGCGCCCTGTTCTTTTATATCCTGGACAATCAGTCCTTCGGACTTCAGCTTTTCTTTTGCCTTGTCAAGGTTAATCGCCTCTATCGAGCCTTTTTTCGCCTTGCCGTTTTTGTCCATGGCTTTGTAATTGTATTGTGCCATTTTAACTCCTCCGACCTCTTATTTTTCTAAAAAATGAACATTTTATGAACAATTTATATACTGATACTACTCTATTTGATAGTTTTTTGCAATAAAGTTCAATAAAATAATTTAATTTTGTGAAACTTGCACAAATGTTACATCTGTTTCTTCATTGCAACCTGATCCTGTGCATACACAAGTGCCATATCTCTGGTGATCGTTCCACTCTTATACAAATCCAAGATATAATCATCCAGTGTAATCATACCCTGTGCACGGCTTGTCTGAATCGTAGACTGGATCTGATGGTTCTTCTGTTCACGAATCAAGCTTCGGATTGCCGGGCTGGCAAGCATAACCTCGAACGCTGCCACTCGTCCATGCCCATCTGCTGTCGGAATCAGTGCCTGTGAGATAACCCCTTCCAGAATCATCGCTAACTGGATACGTGTCTGCTGCTGCTGATGTGTTGGGAACACGTCGATGATACGGTCGATCGTAGATGCCGCACCAATTGTATGCAGTGTGGAGAATACCAGGTGTCCAGTCTCAGCAGCCGTAATCGCTGTAGAGATTGTCTCCAGGTCACGCATCTCTCCTACGAGGATGATATCCGGATCCTCACGGAGGGCTGCACGAAGTGCATTTGCATAAGAGAGTGTATCCATACCAACTTCTCGCTGGTTTACAACTGATTTTTTATGTTTGTGGATATACTCGATTGGATCTTCCAGTGTAATGATGTGATCGGTCAGGTTTTCATTTGCTTTATTGATAATAGAAGCAAGTGTTGTCGACTTACCGGAACCGGTTGGTCCTGTTACAAGCACCAAGCCTCTTTTCTTCTTATACAACTGTACAACTGCTTCTGGAATTCCTAACTGATCCGGTCTAGGAATAATGGTATCGACCTTTCTGTAAGCAGCCGCCATATTTCCACGATCCATAAATACGTTTACACGGAATCGACCAGTTTCTGGAGATGCGAAGGAAAAATCGACCTCGCCCCGTTCTTTTAAGATCTGTTTATGACGATCATGCATCGTCGAACCGATTGCTTCTGCAGCATCTGCCGGTGTCATTGCCGGAAGCTCTACCTCCGTCAACCGGCCATTGATACGAAGCTTCGGAGGAATGCCTACCGCAATATGAATATCGGATGCATTCTGTTCCACCGCAAATGCCAGAAGTTCTTTCATGTCTATCATGTTCTTTTCTCTCCCTCTTTTACATTATAGTTTTAATATTCATCACCCGTCTCATATGTGATTTTCTTCATCTCACTAATCGACGTAATACCATTCAGTACATGCTGTGCTGCACCCATCTTCAAGGTCAGCATACCTTCTTTTAATGCCTGTTTCTCAATAACATCTGCCGTAGCGCCCTTAGAAATAACCGCCTGCAATTCCTTGGATACCGGCATCATCTCATATACACCAATTCGTCCTGCATAACCAGTATCTCCGCAAAGCGGGCATCCAACCGGCTCATAGATAATGACATCATCATCCATATCCTCTGGCTTGACGCCAAGAATCTTCTTTTCTTCCGGTTCTGCTAATCTTGCCTGTTTGCAAGAGCTACAAAGTCTACGAACAAGTCGCTGTGCGATAACACCCACCAACGCATCGCCCGCTACATAAGGCTCAATACCCATATCGATGATACGTGTAACCGTAGATGCGGCTGAGTTTGTATGCAGTGTGGATACTACCAAATGTCCGGTGATAGCCGCCTGAACAGCAATCTGTGCAGTCTCACTGTCTCGAATCTCTCCGATCATAATAATATCCGGGTCCTGACGGAGGATAGATCGAAGGGCTGCCGCGAAAGTCATCTCTGCTTTTACATTTACCTGAACCTGATTGATACCGTCGATATTAGCCTCGACAGGATCTTCTACCGTGATAATATTTACATCTTCGGTATTTAACTCACTCAATGATGTATACAGTGTAGTTGATTTACCGGAACCGGTTGGTCCTGTTACAAGGATGATTCCATGTGGGTTACTCAGGATGCCGTCAAACACCTTCAATTCCTTTGGTCCAAATCCAAGCGCGCTCTTCGGTTTCGTCAGACCGTCCTTGGAAGTAAGTCTCATAACGGTTTTCTCACCATATACAGTTGGAAGGATAGATACACGGACATCGTACTCTCTCCGGTCAACCATAATTGTGATACGACCATCCTGTGGTTTACGTTTCTCTGCGATATCCATACCGCCGATGATCTTGATACGGGCACTGATACCTGCCAGAAGTCCAATATCGTAGGTCATAACATGCTTCAACGCACCATCAATACGGTAACGAACTCGAACGCTACTCTCCAGCGGTTCGATATGTATATCGGAAGCTCTCTGTCTGACACCGCCCTCGATAATCTGCTTTACCAGAAGTACGATTGGCGAGTTCTCGATATCTTCATTCAGCGCCTCTTCATCCGCATCATTGACGCCGTTCTCCTGCATCTCCTTACGGTACTGCTCAGCAGCCTCCATTGCCTGTGCATTACCATAATATTTACCAATTGCCTCCATGACATCATCTTCCATGGCAAGCAATGGTTCTACCTGTGTATTTGTCGCAATACCGATATCATCGATAGCATTTAAATCCATTGGATCTACCATTGCCACTCGCAGGATATTCGGATTATTCTCATCATATCCAATCGGGATTGCCTTGTATTTGTTGACCAGGTTTTCCGGTACCTGTTTCAACAAATCTTCATCCAGTTTGCAGGCTTTCAGCTCAATGTAATCAATTCCCATCTGTGTCGTCAATACTGTAATCAAAAGTTCCTGGCTAATAAAGCCAAGTTCCATGATTACATTACCGATACGACCACCATTTTCCTTCTGATAGGCAAGTGCCTCCTGAAGCTCTTCTTCCGTAATAGCCCCCGCTTCAACAAGCAAATCACCTATACGAATCTTTTTTCTTCCTCCAGTTATTCGCATAGCAATACCCTCTCATAAATTTTATAGTATGTACAATTATAGCATAGCCTATTTGAAAAAAAAAGCAATTTTTTGATATCTGTTTAAATCTGTCTAAGTCGTTTATTTTACATAACATTATGGTTCTTCAAGATTTTCATTTATCCAAGCCTACACCTTATCCAGCATATACGGAATAAAGCATATAGCAAAGTCATACATTCCATGAATCGCTGCTACCATAATATAATTGCACTTATTCCATTTATTGTATAATAGCGTGTATATAGCCCCGACGCAAAACGCAAATACTGCGTTTGATATATTATGTTGAAATAAGTGTGATAGTCCAAATAAAACGTTTGCTAAAATCGGAGCTATCCATTTTGCCTTATCTGTTACACTTTCCAAGCTTTCTTTAAATGCCACTCTATAAATGAGTTCTTCTGCAGGTCCAACCGAAAAAACGTAATATATAAAAAAGAAGACTATTGTCCACATATTATTGGTATAAAATCTTCCCACTGTTATTCCCATTTGATTTGCAATCACAAGCCACAAACAAGAAAGTGCTACTCCAATTACTACACCAATCCCAAAATCAAAAATCCATTTTTTATTAACTAATTGAACTCTTTGTTTAATACAATAAACAATAGATGGGACTGCTATCAGCCACGGAACTACTATTAACGATATTCTATATAAATGCATATTCCAAATATAGTCAGGCAGCCCCATCAGCACAGCCGATAATATAAATGTAAACAAAAACAACCGAACGAATTGAAAAACTTCCTTTTCCTTTTTTAGATGTATCTGCACATCATGTTTTAAGTGAAACATAACCCTCTCCTTCCCAAACCATTAGAATCATCATACCATCTTTTTCCATCTTGGAAAAGCACTATTTTCCATCATTCGTCATAGTATATACAAAGAGGGATAGCGAGGCAGCCATGCAGACTTTTCATCACCCGCTCTCTCCCGAAGAGGAATCGCATTATCTGCAAAAAGCAAAGGCGGGCGATCTATCCGCGCGCAATATCCTTGTAGAATACAATCTGCGTCTCGTCGCGCATATCGTCAAGAAATATCAGACTGGAAACCGCTCCACCGAGGATCTGATTTCCATCGGCACGATCGGCCTGATCAAAGCGATCAATACATATGATACCGACAAAGGTTCAAAGCTTGTCACCTACGCCAGTCGCTGTATCGAAAATGAACTTTTGATGCGGCTTCGTCAGGAACGTAAGGAAGCGCGTGAGATTTCCCTGTACGAACCAATCGGCACCGACCGGGAGGGAAATGAGATCAGTTTGATGGATGTCATCCGAATCGACGAAGAAAATGTGCTTTTGAATGTTATCACGTCCGAAAGTCTCAGAAATATCAATGACTTGTTTACCGAAATATTAGATGACCGCGAGCAGCAGGTAATCGCGCTCCGTTACGGTTTATATGACAATCAGGAGCTTACGCAGAAAGAGATTTCAAACCTACTCCATATCTCGCGCTCCTATGTCTCACGGATAGAGAAAAAGGCACTGCTTAAGCTGCGCAGTGCCTTGTGCGTATAATCATACCTTTTCTGATTTTCTCTGAATTTGAAACCTTCACACAGAGTAACTGTTTTGGATGCGGTGCAGATTCCATCTCTGTGCCGTGTTCGTCGTGAATTGCAAGAACCTCTACGTCCACATTCTCGCCGTCAAACGCCATAACCTCGATCGCATCACCCACGCAGAATTTATTCTTCTGGTGGATAACCAGTTCTCCTGCCGCTGTCACTTCTTCAACTGTACCAAGGTAGACACGGTTCTTCACATAGGTGTTACAGTCGTAAATCTGTGTCTCCTCGTTTGGTTTTCCATAATAAAAACCAGTTGTAAACTGACGGAATGTGCATGCTGCGATTTCCTCACGGTAATGTTCCATCTTGCTCTCATACAATTCCTTCGATGTATAGTAATCATCAATTGCCTCCCGGTATGTCCGGGTAACAACTGCTACATACAGTGCTGTCTTCATACGTCCTTCTACCTTGAAAGAGTTGATTCCTGCGTCAATCATATCCGGGATATGCTCAATCATGCAGAGGTCCTTGGAATTAAAGATATACGTGCCTCTGTCATCTTCTTCCACTGGAAGATATTCGCCCGGTCGCTTCTCCTCCACAACCGCATATTTCCAACGGCATGGATGCGTGCAGGCTCCCTGATTTGCATCTCTGCCTGTAAAATAACTGCTGAGCAGGCATCTTCCGGAATAAGATATACACATCGCTCCATGCATAAATGCCTCGATCTCCATATCTGCCGGAATATGTTCCCGGATCGTTTTGATTTCCTTTAATGAAAGTTCCCGCGCCGCTACCACACGCGTCGCGCCCTGTTTTCTCCAGAAATCGTAGATCAAGTAATTCGTATTGTTCGCCTGTGTACTGACATGAATCTCAATGCCCGGCAGGATTTCCTTCGCCAATGTGAAAATACCCGGATCTGAAATGATAAATGCATCTATTTTCTCTTCAAGTCCAGTCTCTTTCAATTCATGGAAATACGCCTTGATTCCATCGATATCCTCATTGTGTGCAAATATATTTACCGTCACATACAGCTTCGCTCCATGCGCATGCACATAGTCTGCTGCCTCATGCATCTCTTCGATTGTGAAATTCCCAGCCTTCGCACGAAGTCCATAATTCTTGCCGCCGATATAGACTGCATCTGCGCCATAATCAACTGCCACCTTTAATACTTCCAGACTTCCGGCAGGTATCAATAATTCTGGTTTCTGTAACTTATCCATCTTCGATCCTCTTTCATCCGTATGTATCCTGATTTCTCAACAAAATCATACACATACCTGCTATCCTGATATACTATAATACACTTTCCTTACATAATTCCCGCACAACCGAGATTGCCATGCCATCCCCAACTGGCAGAATGGCTGTCTCCAACCGATCATCATGTGTGAGCACATACAGATATTCCCGCATCCGGTCATGGATCGTGCGGTTCCGCTTTTCCACCAGAAAATGGGATTCTAATACTTCCCCTTCCTGCAGGATGTTGTCCGATACGATCACACCGCCCGGTTTTAACACGCGCAGCACATCTGGCAGATAATAAATATACTGTGCCTTTGCTGCATCGACAAACGCAAACTCATAAGTATCATCTGGAAGCTGCTTCAACGTCTCTGCCGCATCTCCACAGATCACCTGAATCTGCGTCTCTTTTCCAAGCTGTTTGATATTTGTTCTTGCTTCCGCAGTCCGTTCCTCGCTCAATTCCAGCGTTGTGATCTGCGCATCCTCTGACAGAAATCCTGTCATGTAGATAGAAGAATAGCCGACGGCTGTTCCGATCTCCAGAACACGCTTCGGCTTTTTCAATAGTAACTGTGTCTTTAATAATTCTCTTGCCTCTGGCCGGATCACCGGAACACCGTGCTTTACAGCATCCCGATATAATTCTCCCAACGCCCCGGCATCCTCCTTTGCCATCGAACGGACAAAGGATGTAATTCTCGCAAACTCATTCATACTTATTCGTTTTCCTCGTCACTGCTTGTATCTATATTACAGATAATCTGCAATATCTCATCATAGGTCATGCTGGCTGACAAATGATATTTTCCACTTGTGATCTTATTTCCATAGCCCTTTACCTTTACCTTGGCATAAAAGACGTACTTATCTTCAATAATCTCCGCATCCTGCAAAGCACTTCCAATCTCCATGATCGAGGAATCTGCCGGAATATCGACCACGATATACTGCTGGCTTCCCGGATGGTATGCAACATTGCCAAATACGCCATAAGCAAAATTAAAAGAATATGTAAACAGCTTTACGATCAAAAATACGATCAGTATATTGACAAATAAACTGAACATAAACCCAGAAGAATTCTTTAAACCTTTTCGCAGATTCTCCTCTTTTTTACGCACATTTTTCCTGCTTGTTTTTTTCTTTGCTATTCCATTTGTTGTTTTTTTCACATTTTCACTCATTGATGTAATCAAACTCCAATCCTTCTGCTATGGAATCAAACACCCGCTGCAGCAGCTTACAGATCTGCTGTTCTGCCTGCAAAAAATCACTTACCACAGAGTTGTGCAGCAGTTCATCGTATTCCCTTGTCAGTTCTATCATCTCATCGTAAGGGTTTACGCCCTGCCGATTCTGAAGCTCGTAATTCTTGGCACGGAATTCCTGCAGATGTCTGCTCAATTCCTCATTTTCAAGAAGCGCCTGTTTTGTCCGCAGGTAAGTGCGGTACTCCTCAGATGCCCGGATATGTTCATTTAATTGTTTGCTCTCGTTAATAACCTGTCTCATATTAAACCTCTGTGATAATCGGCAGAATCATCGGGCTTCGCTTCATCTTCTTCCAGAGGAAATCACTCAGCGCATCTCGAATCGTATTCTTCAATTTGCCCCAATCTGTAATTCCCCGGTCTAAGCAGTTATCCAATGCTTCCTGCACCACCTCGCGGCATTCATCCATCAGGTTCTCTGCCTCACGCACATAAACGAATCCACGGGATACAATATCCGGTCCGGCAACCTGCTGGTTGCTTCCTGCCTCCAGTGTCACGACAACGATCAAAAGGCCATTCTCGGAAAGTTGCTGACGATCACGCAATACAATGTTTCCAACATCGCCAACACCGAGTCCGTCGACCAGAATTCCCTGTGCCTGTACCTTTCCAGTCACGTCAAAGACATCTTCTCCTATCGACAGTACATCGCCGGCGGATAAGATCTTGACATTTTCCTTGGGAATTCCCATCTCTACTGCAAGCTCTGCATGGCGCTTCAGATGTCGGTATTCGCCGTGTACCGGAATCGCATATTTCGGTTTTGTAAGCGCATACATCAGTTTTATCTCTTCCTGACAGGCATGTCCGGAAACATGGGTATCCTGGAAGATTACATGAGCGCCCTTCATTTCAAGCTCGTTGATCACCTTGAAGATTGCCTTCTCATTTCCCGGAATCGGGCTGGATGAGAAGATAACTACATCGCCCGGCTTGATCGTGATCTGCTTGTGAATGCTGGCCGCAATTCTCGAAAGCGCTGCCATATTCTCGCCCTGACTTCCGGTTGTGATCAGTACCACCTGCTCATCCGGATAGTTCTTAATCTGGTCGATCTCGATCAACGTATTGTCCGGTATATCAATATAGCCAAGCTCCGAAGCTGTCTGAATGACATTTACCATGCTTCGTCCCTCGACAACAACCTTTCTGCCATACTTGTACGCAGAATTGATAATCTGCTGTACACGGTCGACATTTGATGCAAATGTCGCAATGATGATTCGATGATCCTTGTTGTCATCAAACAAATGGTCAAATACTTTTCCGATCGTTTTCTCGGATGGAGTGTATCCTGAACGTTCCACATTTGTGGAATCCGCCATCAGTGCAAGCACACCTTTCTTTCCAAGTTCACCAAATCGTGGCAGGTCAATTGCCTCACCAAAGACCGGTGTGTAATCAACCTTAAAATCTCCGGTATGCACGATGATACCGGCTGGTGTATAGATCGCAAGTGCAGCCGCATCCGCAATCGAATGTGTCGTACGGATGAACTCGATACGGAACGCACCAAGTGTGATCATCTGTCCGTGTGTTACGATCTTTCTTCTGACGTTGTTAATATTTCCATGTTCACGAAGCTTATGCTCGATCAGTCCCATCGTCAGCTTGGTTGCGTAAATCGGCATATTCACTTCATTTTCTATATACGGAATCGCACCGATATGATCCTCATGTCCGTGCGTGATTACAAGTCCCTTTACCTTGTCCGCATTTTCCTTTAAGTATGTGACATCCGGGATGACAAGGTCGATACCAAGCATCTCATCCTCCGGAAATGCAAGTCCACAGTCTACGACAATAATACTGTCCTCATACTCGAACGCGGTAATGTTCATTCCGATCTGCTCTAATCCCCCAAGCGGAATGATCTTCACCGACTTATTATTCTGTTTCATTCTAAACTAAACCTCCAAATCAATGTCTTCCAACAGCTCATCAAAGATCTTGATCACTGCTTTCAATTCGTTCTCGTCTTCTACTTCTGCGTAAGAAACGACATCTCCTTCGCTGTCCGGTTCTTCTTTCAGTACAAAGAAACTGCCATCCTCACTTTCTTCGTCATCTGTCACCAGAATGTAATTCACTCCAAAAAGCGTTGTCTGTTCTAATACATACAACTCGATATCTCCATCTTCTGTTTCAAATGTAATCTTCTCACTCATCTCTTTTATGTGCCTCTCGATCCAGATAACTCTGCAATATGATAGCTGCCGCCATCTTGTCAATGTGTTCTTTTCTTCCGCTCACGCACACACCCGTCTCTTCTAAAATCCGGTTTGCTTCCACTGTCGTGAGCCTTTCATCCTCAAATATTATCGGCAATCCGGTTCTGCGCTCCAGATTCTCCGCAAATTCTCTCGTTGCCTGAACTCTTGGTCCTTCCGTATTGTTCATCATCTTCGGAAGTCCAAGTACGATTTTATCCACGTCGTGCTCCACCACGAGTGCCTCAATCCTTGCATAGGTCTGTCTCAGTTTATTTTCTTGTTTTCGCTCGATCGTCTCGAGTGGCTGTGCAATCAAACATGTTGCATCTGACAATGCAACGCCAACTGTCTTCGAGCCATAATCCAGTCCAAGGATTCTCATATCGTCCCGCTCCTTCTGTCAAGCAGAAATACCACGCAGTGTTTCTTACTTGAGCCGTGTCTCAATATAGTTCTCAAGAAGTACCTCTATGATCTCATCCCGCTCTGCTTTCATGATCAGACTTCTCGCATTTTTGTAACTTGTAATGTAGGTTGGGTCTCCACTCATCACATAACCGACGATCTGACTTACAGGGTTGTATCCTTTCTCAGATAACGCCTCATACACCTGCTCTAGAATGTCAGATACCTCTATATTTGATTCATGGATAATTCCTATGTCCTGAGTATTTTGATTGTTCACTTTCTCACGTCCTTCTTTATTGCATTAAAAAACATTTGGCTTTATTTTAATATATGTAGCCTAAAATAGCAACTCTTTTATTTCAGCATGCCAAAGAAATCATACTGGTTTGTCTCTGGCAGATCGCCGAGGATTCCAAGTTCTTCCATCACATCGAGGATCGTCTTTGACACCTTTCCACGGATACGGATATCCTCTTTTGATGTAAATGTGCCGCCTTTTGCTGCTTCCTCCAGCTGTTGCGCTGCCTTTAAGCCCATGCCGGCAATGGATGCAAAGCTCGGCATAATCTTTCCATCTATGATCTGGAAACGATCTGCCTTTGCACGGTACAGATCGATTGGCATAAACTCGATACCTCTCGCATACATCTCCTGTACCAGCCGCATATCACGCACCATATCCTTCTCGGTCGCACTCATATCATTCTTATCTTTCTTCTGCAAAGCAGCCAGATTTTCTTCCAGCGCCTCCTTGCCAAGACACATCTGCTGATAGTCAAACGCCGACGCACGGATACTGAAAAATGCCGTGTAATATGCAAGCGGATATTTAATCTTGTAATATGCTACACGCCAGCCCATCATAACATAGGCAACCGCATGTGCCTTCGGGAACATGTACTTGATTTTCTCACATGACTCCATGTACCATTCTGGAACATCATGCTTACGCATCTCCTCTTTCCACTCATCCCATTTGTCACATTTGCCTTTTGCAACGATACCTTTTCGTACCTTCTCCATGATATTAAATGCAAGTCCCGGTTCCAGTCCCCGGTAGATCAGATACGTCATAATATCATCTCGTGTACAGATCGCGGACGAAAGTTCACAAACACCCTCCGCAATCAGTGTCTGTGCGTTTCCAAGCCATACATCCGTACCATGAGAAAGTCCCGCGATACGCACCAGATCCGAAAACGCTTTCGGCGCAGCGTCGATCAACATCTGCATCGCAAAATCTGTACCAAACTCCGGAATTCCAAGTGTACCAAGCTTCGTGCCGCCGATGTCCTCCGGTTTGATACCAAGTGCTTCCGTATTATGGAACAAAGACATAACATCTTTATCATCCAGCGGAATCGTCTTCGCATCCAGTCCGGTCAGATCTTCCAGACGACGAATCATCGTCGGATCATCATGACCGAGAATATCAAGTTTCAACAGGTTATGGTCGATGGAATGGTACTCAAAATGTGTTGTAATAATATCGGTTGTTGTGTCGTTCGCCGGATGCTGGATCGGCGTGAACGAATAAATCTCCTCATGCTTTGGCAGCACGATCATACCACCCGGATGCTGTCCGGTTGTACGTTTCACGCCTGTCAGTCCCAAAGCGATACGTTCCATCTCACAACGCCGTTTTACCTGCTCATGCTCTTCGTAATATTTGTACACATATCCAAATGCGGTTTTCTCTGCCAGAGAACCAATCGTTCCCGCACGGAATGCCTTTCCCTTTCCAAAAAGTTCCTCTGTATAAGCATGTGCTTTGGGCTGATACTCACCAGAGAAATTCAAATCAATATCCGGCTCTTTATCGCCATAGAAACCAAGGAATGTCTCAAACGGAATATCGTGTCCTTCCTTCGTCATCAGCGTGCCACACTTTGGGCATTTCCGGTCAGGCATATCACAACCAGACTGTCCTTCGAACTGTTTCACAAAATCCGAATCAAAATCCGTAAAATAACACTTCGGACAGATGTAGTGTGCCGGAAGTGGATTTACTTCCGTGATACCTGCCATCGTCGCAACAAAGGACGAACCAACCGAACCTCGGCTGCCTACCAGATAGCCATCGCCGTTCGATTTCCAAACCAGCTTCTGGGCGATGATATACATAACCGCAAATCCATTCGAGATAATAGAATGCAGTTCCCGTTTCAGTCTCGCCTCTACGATCTCCGGCAGATTCGGTCCATAGATCTCATGCGCTTTGTCATAACAGATCGTCGTCAGTGTCTCATCGGAATTATCAATGATCGGCGGGCATTTATCCGGTCGTACCGGTGAGATACGCTCAATCATATCATTGATTTTATTTGTATTTGTAATAACGACTTCTTTTGCAAGATCACTGCCTAAATACTGGAACTCTGCAAGCATCTCATCCGTTGTACGGAAAAACAGCGGTGGCTGACGGTCTGCATCATGGAAGCCCTTTCCCGCCATCATGATCCGCCGGTATACCTCATCCTCCGGATCGAGAAAATGCACATCACAGGTTGCAACGACCGGCTTGCCAAACTGTTTGCCTAGATCGCAGATCTTCCGGTTGACATCCTGCAGATCTTCCACGGTCTTTACCGGTGCTTTCTCATCATCAAGCAGGAACATGTTGTTTCCAACCGGCTGGATCTCATAGTAATCATAGAAATTACAAAGTCTTGTGATTTCATCCTCGCCCTCTCCGTACAATACTGCACGGTAAAGCTCGCCCGCCTCACAGGCGGAGCCAATGATCAGACCTTCCCGGTATTTGTTGATCAGACTCTTCGGCATACGTGGACGCCGGTTAAAATATGTCAGATGTGACTCAGAAATCAGACGGTACAGATTCACACGTCCAACCTCATTTGCCGCCAATATGATACCATGATACGTTTTCGCTTTCCGGATTGCATCCGGAGATGCAGCACCCGCTTCGTTTAACTCATGGATCGTTGTAATACCTTTTTCTTTGATCATCTTGATCATCTTGACGAAGATCTCGGCTGTAGCAGCCGCATCATCGCAGGCTCTGTGGTGATGCTCATTTACAACACCAAACTGCTTACACAGACGATCCAGTGTATATTTACCAAGCTCTGGAAGCAGGATATGCGCCAGTGTCATCGTATCCACAATCGTACTGTCAAACACCAGTCCCAGCCGCTTTGCATTCTCCCGTATAAATCCGGTATCAAAGGTGGCATTGTGTGCAACTACACTCGCATCGCCGATATACTCTAAGAATTTCGGCAGGATCACTTCTATGGTCGGTGCATTCTGCACCATTGCATCTGTAATGGATGTAAGCTTCGTGATCGTATATGGAATCGGCACCTCCGGATTGACGAATTCAGAAAATGTATCCTGTATCTTCCCATCCTTGATCCGCACGGCTCCAATCTCAATGATACGGTTATTGGTCGGGCTTAAACCTGTGGTTTCTATATCAAATACCACATATTCCGAATCAATCTTCTGTCCTTTTTCGTTCTGGATTAGTCCCTTTACATCATCGACAAAATAGCCCTCTACACCATAGATGATCTTAAAGTCCTCGCCTTTTTTGAGCTGGTGGTTTGCAATCGGGAATGCCTGTACAACACCATGATCGGTGATTGCAAGCGCCTTCATGCCCCATTCCTTCGCGCGGGCAATAACTTTTTCGATGCCAACCACACTATCCATCTCGCTCATGATCGTATGCAGATGCAGCTCGACACGTTTTTCAAGCGCGTTATCCATCCGTTTCTCCCGAAAATCATTTGCCGGTTTGATTCCGGCAACGGATGAAAAGGTGATTTCCTTACTGTAGCTGTCATACATTGGCACACCTTTTATGATATAGAATTTTCCCTTCTGCAATTCATCCAGCAACGGTCCCCGGTCATCCGGTGATACAAACAGTTTGAACATGATCGTATCTGTAAAATCGGTGATCGCACCTGTGATGATAAACTTTCCACTCCGCAGCTCACGATCTTCCAACGCAATTACCTGTCCATGGATACAACATTCACCGGTACCTTCTTCGAGTGCCTCAATCTTGACAATATCCGCCTCACAGTTTCTGCCATAGAACACATCCGGGTCCTGTGACTGCTGCTTGCGATAACTTCCATAATCGCCTTTCCCTGAGAATTTGCGATCGGATCTGGCACCTGCGCCATAGGATTTGGCTGCTGCAGCCGCTGGTTTTGCACTAGATGCAGCTAGCTGTGGGGACTTCGGTGCATCTGTCTTTGCAGCCGTTTTTGCTTCTGCCTGTTTATTTTCATCCTTGGAGGCCTTTTTATCTTCTGCATTTTTCTCTTTTTCCGAAGCATCCGAAGCAGCTTTTGCCGCCTGTAATTCTGCATTTTTCTCCTCGATCGTACGGAGCTCCTGCTGTAAGCGCAGCGCATTTGCCTGCCGCAGCTTCGTTTTTTGCTCTAAGGAATAGCTGAATCCAACTTCGATTTCCTTTCCAAAATGGTCACGAAAATAAGACACGAGAAAATCCCGTATCAGTTTTTCATGTTCCTTTGCAACCGAGGAATGTTCGACCGCAATGCTGATCACATCCTCGTTATAATACCACTCCGCCCGGCTCATCAACCGAAATGCAATCCGGCTGATGCTACGCAGTTCCTCTAACAGGCTTTCTTTATAATTCTCCGCAATCTGTCTCACATCATACTGTTCCGAAAGCTGATATCGCATAAATATCTGGATTTTCTTTCCTGCGCCACCCATATGATATGCATGCTGTGTCAGCAATGCTTCCATACGGGTAATCATATGATATGGGATCAGGTGGTCACTTTGCAGTGTAACAATCATCTGTTTTTTTGTCTCGTAGGTTTTGATACTCTCCACCTGCGTATCCGAAAAAAGGGCATCAAGTTCCGCTCCACCCTTAAAAGCCGGAAATACATTACAAAATGTTTTGTTATCCACGTTTTTACTCCTCTTCCCAGTGATCCAGCTCGTACTTCAGTGCTGCAAGCAGATTCTCCTGTGGAACTTTCTTAATGATCTCACCGTGCTTCATCAGAAGTCCCTCACCATTGCCGCCTGCAATACCAAGATCTGCCTCCCGTGCCTCACCAGGTCCGTTTACCGCACAGCCCATCACAGCAACCTTGATTGACAGATGGTCATAGCCGGCAATCAGTTTCTCTACATCATTCGCAAGTCCGATCAGGTCGATCTTTGTTCTGCCACAAGTCGGACAGGACACGAGCTCGATTCCATCCTTGCGCAACCCTAACGTCCGCAGGATCAGCTTTGCCGATGTAATCTCCTCAACCGGATCTCCCGTCAGAGACACACGCATCGTATCGCCGATTCCCTGTCCTAAAATCATACCAAGCCCTACCGCAGACTTGATATTGCCACGATAGACTGTTCCAGCCTCTGTAATTCCAACATGCAGAGGATAACTCGTCTGTTCCGCAATCAATTCATGCGCATGTACACACATCATAACATCCGAACTCTTGATACTGATCACAAGGTTATCATAATCACATTCTTCGATCATCCGTACCTTATCAAGTGCAGACTCCACGATACCTTCCGCTGTCACGCCACCATATTTTTCAACCAGATTCCGCTCTAAGGAACCGGAATTCACACCGACACGAATCGGAATATTCCGCTCTTTCGCTACTTTTACAACCTTCTTCAGATTCTCTTCTCCGCCGATATTTCCCGGATTGATCCGAATCTTATCTGCACCATATTCCATCGCAAGAATCGCAAGCCGATAGTCAAAATGAATATCTGCCACGATTGGAATATGGATCTGTTCCTTGATCTTATCAAATGCCTTTGCAGCCGCCTCGGTATTCGCGGTGGAACGGATGATCTGACAGCCTGCCTTCTCCAGCTCCAGAATCTGCGCCACGGTTGCGTCTACATCAGATGTCTCTGTATTTGTCATAGACTGAATCGCAATCGGATTGCCGCCACCGATCACGACACCGCCAATATTTATCATTCTCGTCGTATCTCTGTGTGGAAGAGTTTTTTTCGTTCCGTATCTCATAATCACAACCCCTTTTCTAACCTTTTAGAAAAATGCATTCTTAATATCATTAAAGAATACTACAACCATCAATACCATAAGTAACGCAAATCCGATGAAGTTCACAATCGCTTCCTTCTCCTGTGGAATTTTCTTTCTGCGGATTGCCTCAATAAACAGGAACAACAGTCTGCCGCCATCCAGTGCCGGAATCGGAAGCAGGTTCATGATACCCAGATTCACACTCAGCAAGATACTCCAGTTTAAAAGATTCAGTATTACATTGATTACTGCCTCTTTCTGCGTTGTGCTGATATCCTTTGCCTCTTCAATCACTTCGTTCATGGCACTTCCAACACCAACGGGGCCCATGATATCTCCATTTTTCACGCCACCAGTCACGATCATCCGGAGTCCCGTCACCGTCGCTTTCACCCAATATCGAAGCTCCAGACCTGCATATTTGATATCATTTCCAAATCCGGTGGACGCGACATAACCTCCAGCAACTCCAAGTTTATAATTTCCTTCATTGTCCACCTTTGGTGTTACAACAACCGATTCCTTCGAACCATCTGCATGCTCAATCGAAAGTGTTACCGGTTTGGATGGATTCTCTGCCTGCATATAGAGTAAAATCTCACGATAATTATAAATCTTCTTGCCATTAATCGCTGTCACTGTATCTCCAACAACGATTCCAGCATCCTCCGCCGCAGAATGTTCTACCACGGTTGTAAGTCTGGCAGGATCACAGCCCGTAAAATGAATCAATACAATCGAAAAAACAAATGCCAGAATAAAGTTAAACACAGGACCCGCCGCAATCACCAGAATCCGTGCCAGCAGCGGCTTGTTGTTAAACGCATTCTCATCTTCACTCTCGCCATCTTCCCCCATCATCATGCAGTACCCACCAATCGGCAGTAAACGCAGGGAATATTTCGTCTCCTTTTTCTGTATTGAAAAAATAGCCGGTCCCATACCAATGGAAAACTCCATAACCGCGATCTTATTCATCTTTGCAACAATAAAGTGTCCGAACTCGTGAAAAAACACGATTACACCAAACACCAATATAATCAGAATAATGTTCATACAATCTCCTTTTACATCGAAACTCTATCAACCGAATTGTCGTTCAATATAGTCATATACCCAGCGTTCCGTCTCCAGAATCTCTTCAAGTGTCGGATTCGCAATGGTCTTATGCTCCCCCATACAGGCTTCAATTATATCATAGATTTGTAAAAATTTTATGTCCTTGTGCAGGAACTTTGCAACCGCACATTCATTTGCCGCATTAAGTACCGTCGGCATAGATCCGCCAGTTTTAATTGCCTGATATGCAAAATCCAGTCCCTTGAATGTCTCTCTGTCTGGTTTGCTTGTGATGATTCCGGCAATCTTCGAAAAGTCAAGACGGTCACCAGCCAGATATCTACGCTCTGGATAATAAAGCGCATACTGGATTGGCAGGCGCATATCTGCAGTTCCAAGCTGTGCCTTGATCGCACCATCTTCAAATTCCACCATCGAATGAATGATGCTCTGTGGTTGCACAACAACCTCGATATCCTCCGGCATCACATCGAACAGCCAGCGCGCTTCAATAACCTCTAAACCTTTGTTTACCAGTGTTGCAGAATCAATCGTAATTTTTCTTCCCATAGACCAGTTCGGATGTTTCAATGCATCCTCCACTGTAACATCCTTTAATTCCTCTCTTGTATTTCCAAGGAATGGTCCGCCTGATGCTGTGATCAGAAGCTTTGCTATCTTGTTTTCTCTTTCCCCATGCAGGCACTGGAATATTGCAGAATGCTCACTGTCTACCGGGAGAATCCGGACATGATATTCCTCTGCCAGCTTCATGATCAGATGTCCGGCAGTTACCAGTGTCTCCTTGTTTGCGAGTGCGATATCTTTTCCCGCCTTGATTGCCTCGATCGTCGGACGGATTCCGATCATACCAACGATTGCTGTCACGACAAGCTCCGCCGGTTCATATGTAGCGACCGCAATCAGTCCATCCATACCATAAACGATCTTACAATTAAAATCAGACAAGGCAATCCGTAACGCATCTGCCTTGTCTTTGCTTTGTACACTTACGAGTGCCGGTCTGAATTCCCGCACCTGTTTTTCCAGTAATTCTATATTATTTCCTGCTGCTAAGGCTCCGATACGGATATCTGCATTGGCACGCACGACGTCGAGCGTCTGTGTACCAATCGAACCGGTCGAGCCGATAATCGCGATTGTTCTCACATTGCGCCTCCTAAGTTTCCAATCATAATTGAAAAGCAATAATATACGATTGGTGCTGTAAAAATAATACTGTCAAACCGATCCATGATACCGCCATGTCCCGGAATCAGCTTTCCGTAATCCTTAATGTCATTATTTCGCTTGATGGCGGATGCGGTCAGATCTCCAATCACCGCAAATCCGGCTCCTACAGCGCCTGCCACTGCAAAAATAAGTGGTGCATTTGTTAATTCATATACTTTTGCATTGAAGAATATTCCATACAATGCGCCAATCAATGCAGAACCAAAAATACCGCCAAGCAATCCTTCCACGCTCTTCTTCGGACTGAGTTTTGGTGACATTTTATGCTTTCCAAACTTCACACCAACACAGTAAGCAAATGTATCATTGATCCAGGAACAGATATATACCATCACAACCAAAGCACCACCGTACTTTAAGATACGAACCTGATACAGGAAGGACAGCAGCAATGAAACATAGAAAAATGCTAAGATTGCAACCATCGCATCTTTGTCCGTGTACTTTGGATATGTGATCACATAAACAGCCAATACCAATAATACATACAGAATCATGAGCGGCAGAAGGTATTTCTCCAAATGGAAGAATAAGAAGCAATAATACGCGATCGTCATCAGATAAGCAAGCACTGCCATCGCAGATTTCTCCTGCTTATAGACGCGCATCAGCTCGAACACTCCGCCCAAACTCAAAAGCATAACAGCCACGCCGGTTACATAACCACCCAGATATAAAATTCCAATTGTGAGCAGCGTTAATACTGCACCACTGATAAAACGTGTTTTAAACATAGTTTATTTTACTCCACCAAATCTTCGCTCTCTACCGTTGTAATACCGGATTGCCTCTTTCAATGATTCCTTGTCAAAATCCGGCCACAAGGTATCTGTGAAATAGAATTCTGCATAAGCAAGCTGCCAGATCAGATAATTCGATAACCGCAGTTCGCCGCTTGTACGGATCAGCAGATCTGGATCTGGAAGATCTGCCGTATCCAGATGCTTTGCTATCACATCCTCTGTGATTGCTTCCGGTGCAAGTGTTCCTTCCTGTACCTGCTTTGCAAGCTTCGTCATCGTCCGGCGCAGTTCATCCCTGCCACCATAATTTAACGCGATTGTAAAATCCAGCTTGTCAAACTTTGCTGTCTCACGCTCTGCATGTTCAAGCATCTCCACGATATCTGCATCCAGGGCACTCCGGTCTCCGATCACACGGATACGCAGTCCATCCTTTGATGCACGCTCCACACAGTTCGACAGATAGCTTCGAAGCAGATTCATGATACCGGTTACCTCCTCAGTCGAACGCTTCCAGTTCTCCGTGGAAAATGCATACACCGTCAGATACCGGATTCCCAAATCCGCTGCATCCCGGCAGATCTGCTCCAACACCTTCGCCCCCTGTCTGTGTCCCATGTTCCGTGGAAGCAGACGTTTCTTTGCCCATCTGCCATTTCCATCCATGATGATTGCCACATGAGTAGGTATTTCCAATTCTTCTCCATCAATGATTTTCTTCATAGCTTATACTGTCATGATTTCCTTTGTCTTTGTCTCGATTTCCTGATCTACCTGTGCCACATACTTGTCTGTCATCTTCTGAACTTTCTCTTCGTTGCCTTTGAGTTCATCGTCAGACATCTCTGCTGCCTTGTTCGCCTTCTTCAATGCATCATTTGCATCACGTCGGATATTACGGATGGCAACCTTTGCATTCTCACCCTTCTTCTTAACGTCCTTTGCCAACTCTTTTCTTCGATCCTCTGTCAGCTCCGGGAAGTTGATAATGATGTTCTTACCATCGTTGTTTGGATTGATACCAAGGTCAGAACATACAATCGCCTTCTCGATCTCTTTGATCAGGCTTGACTCCCAAGGTGAGATCATAATCGTTCTTGCTTCTGGAACTGTGATATTTGCCACCTGCTGCAATGGTGTAGGTGCTCCATAATAAAGTACTGTGATACGATCCAGAATATGTGGATTCGCACGTCCGGCACGGATTGTGCTGTATTCTTTCTCCAGACTCTCAATTGTCTTCTTCATCTTCTCTTCATACTGTGCTAACATTTTTCTTCCTCCAAATATAATATACTTTTCTGTCGTCCTGTCTTCCTGACATGTAACACACACTTACTCTACTGTTACGGTTGTTCCGGTAAATCCACCAGTCACAGCCTTCTCAATACTGTTGGTATCATTCAAGCCGAACAGCATCATCGGCATCTTGTTCTCCATTGCAAGCACAGCGGCCGCAAGATCGATCACACCAAGCTTCTTGTCCACGATCTCAGAGATTGGCATCGTGTCATATTTCTTTGCGTTCGGATTTGTCTTTGGATCACTGTCATACACACCGTCGATTGCCTTGGCAGAAAGGATCACATCTGCCTCTACCTCGATTGCCATAAGCACGGTTGCTGTATCCGTTGAGAAATATGGATGTCCGGTTCCGCCTGCAAAAAATACGACCTCTCCGTTCTCCAGATACTCGATTGCCTTGTCCTTGTTAAAAAGCTCTGTCATGCTGCCACAGGCAAATGGTGTCATAATGTGTGTCTTCAATCCTTCTGCACGCATCGCATCTGCTGCATAGATGCAGTTCATCACCGTTGCCAGCATACCAATCTGGTCTGCCTTTACACGATCCATGTTGTCGGATGTTCTACCTCTCCAGAAATTTCCTCCGCCGATTACAATACTTACCTGAATATGCTTATCGCAGATTGCCTTTACCTGCTTTGCCACGTCACGGACAACCGCCTCATCAAATCCGGTATGCTTTTCTCCGGCAAGTGCTTCTCCTGAAAGTTTCAATAAAATTCTGTCCATCTTCATCGTTTGATACTCCTCTTCCTTTTATTCAAAAAAGCTCTTTACATCAATCTCCGAATAGCACTGGGAACACATTCCCTCGATCACAGCACCATTGTTGATCTGTACGGATCTTGATTTTATATTTCCCATAATTACCGCGGTCGAATCCACAATCACCGATCCCTGTACATCGATATCACCCTTGACAGCGCCTGCGATCACAGCAGAACCAGCAAATACATTTCCGACAACGACCGTTCCCACACCAATCTTTGCTGCATCCACGACATGTACATCGCCCTCAATTCTTGCAGCATTCGCGTACAGTTCGCCGACCTGTACATCTCCAGTGATTGAACCGCCCACGATCAGCTTTCCATCACAGCTTACCGCACCGTTTACCGTTCCAATCAGATCGATACAGCCGTCGGTCTGCAAATCTCCATTGATAACTGTCGTCTTTGTAATATAGGTTGTATCTGCCTCTACGAGAGAGCTGACATCTGCCTTTTCAACTGCCGCTGTGTCCATAGTTGTCTCCATCGCTGCATCCTCCTGTACGCGTTCGTTTTCCATCTGCGTCTCTTCCTCTGCCTGCTTCGCCAATGTATCCTCCACAGCCTTCTCCAGATCCGCCGTCAGGAAGTTCTGCAGTTCTTCCTGCTTTGTCTCCGTCTCCGGTTCCGTCAGAAGTGCTTCCTCCGTATGCTCCAGCATATTTTCTTCATCAAGTGCATCCAGCGCCTTTAACTCATCTGTCTCATCCGCGGTATCTTCCTTTATCTCTGCGCCTGCCTCTGTTACCGTCTCCGCCTGCAGATATTCGGTATCTGGTTTTGGCTCCAGCTCATCCTCTGAGAATGGCTCCGGTTCCATTTCCAGCTCGTCCTGAATCACCTCTGCCTCTGGCACGGTGTCAAACACAGAAGTCTCATCTGATGTCTTATCTTTCTCCGTTGTCTCTACATTTGAGAAATGTTCCAGATTCTCAGATGCCTCTGGCATCTCCGGTTCCGGTCTGTCAATCCGGATCTCATCCAGATTCTCCAACAGATCTTCCGGTGCAACCTCCATCTGGTCATTTTCATCAAAGGTGTTTACCATATCTTCATCATCGTATTCCGCGCCAAGTTCATCCTTGTCCGGCATCAGCTCATTGACTGCCTGCGCGAAATCACGCTTGAAATCTTTAAAAAATCCCATGTAGACTTCCTCCTTGTCTCATCGTTTCATTATACACCATGCCTACCTCGAAATCAATTTATTGACTCTGCTTTTCCGTAATTCTTCCATTTTCACAATCAAGACACATGATCTGCATCCGGTGGATACGCTGGTATATCTTCTCTCCACAGCCGATGGCTGCCGGAATTCCAAACTCTGCACAGCGGATTGCCATATGGGATGCTGCACCGCCATATTTGGTCACAAAGCCTGCAATATCCTTCGCAAAGATCCAGTCATATCCCGGATCTGCTTTCGTAAGCACCACGATTTTGCCGGTAATGTCCGAATCATGATCCTCATCAAGATTGACGATCGGTGCCTCCACAACCTTATTCGTGATAAAATTCGGTCTTGCCTCGTCGATATCAATAACATCAATATCCCCGACATCGAAGATGACCTCCGGTAATACGAGATACGAATTCACATGGTAAAACCGACGTCGTGTCTCAATCGTCTGAATATAAGAATCACGGCTGTGATAGCTTAAGAGATCCTGAATTTCCAGATAAGACATATCTTCTCTGGCAATCGCCATCACCTCGCCAAGCTTGACGATTACATCCAGCATCAGCGACAACGACTTCGTAAACTCAAACTTAAAATACTCCCGGTTTTGTGTCGCTTTCTTGATAAACTCGATGAATTTCTCCGGTGTAACCGGAATGCCTGCTTCATCCAAAGCAACCTGCAACCGTTCTAAATCGAGACTTTTTGCCTCCTGCTTCACCTTATTGTTTCCAGTCAGATTCGCAGATGCGACATCAAAATAAATGTTCCGGTAGCTGTCTGAACGGATATCATAGGTGCCAAGCCTTAAATGTCCATATAGATGATTGAAATCATCCCGGCTCAGCTTGCCATGACTGTATAAATCAAAATCACGTTCGAATTCCGAAGCAACCGTCGGAATGGACAACATGAAATCATCCATCTCCTGCTTCGTAAAATATCCTTTTTCCACCAACGTCCGGCAAAAACTCCGCGCCATAAATGCACAACGCGCCTGTCTTGTAAACTGTGGTGTTCCATGGTCCTTGATGGAATCTAACAACTCGTCAATGTAGCTGTACAGCTTCATGACATTTGTCTCCGCAAGCGGCGCATGCTTCCGAAGTTCATGCCGCAGCTCGGTAAGCTGTCCCAGCGAGCGAAGATCCTCCTCGCAAATTTCGTCGTAATGTTCTAACGTCTGCTTTGCAATCTCAAACAGCGCATTTCGAAGCTGGGAAATCTCGACATCGTCAAAGCCATATTCCGCAAGCTCCTTCAGACGGGTATCTGTCATAAAGTCATAGGTGTTGAAAATAATCTCAAATTCAATCTTATCATGTGCCGTCTTATCCTGTCTTAATTTCTGCTCATAATACTGATTCAGCTTATAGCACAGATCCTCCGGCAATCCTGCCGGTGTCAAACCATCAAATGTATAATTCACCGATATATACGGCTTATTGCCAACTTTCTGCATCAGTTCTCCACGAACTGGCTGATAGCCGAGTGGCTGTAAGCCTGCCGACCAGATATGGGCGGTGATCAGTTCCCGGTACAGGGAATAATCAAGCGGTCTTGGATTGCTGCCGATAATCTCCGCCGGGTTCCAGAATGCCATATCAGAAAGGATATGGAATGTATCAAGATACTTGCACTTTGCAAGTGCCTTTGTGTCCTTGAATTCCCGGTCTGTCATCGGTGCAATAATCTTCAATGCTGCCGCCAGTGGACGCACCTGGAAAATTACAACCGTTCCATCCTCCAGAATTGCAAATTCGATATCGAGTGCGGAAACATATTCATAAATCCGTTCGATTTCCTTGACTGCCGTCAACAGATCTACAAATTCGTATTCCAGGAACTCTCTGGATGCATTTTTTGCGATCCATTTCGTCTTTCCACGGACGCCACTTGTCACGGAATCCGTGCTTCCGTTATCATCATATGTCACCATATAATACGGACGGTTGTATATGATATCTCTTGTGAACACAACCCCTGAAATCCGTACATGATCCGTCTGTCTCTGGATCAATACCTCTTCGTTTGCCTCAATCAGCTGCTGCTTCGCTTCCTCTGTGAAGTCCCCTTCCACATAAGAACGATACACTGTCTCGATTGCCTCTGTAATTGCTGCATCCTTTGATGCATCGACCCCCAGCACGCTCTCAAAGTGTCCGGCATTGCTTGTCTCCAGATTATCCTCACTTTTCGATGAGCTTCTAACAACGATCGTCTCCCCGGTAAACTGCTCTTTGATTGCCGCAATCACACCTGCCGGATTTCCGAAGAAATCCTCCGCATACACAATGCTTAATTCCTCAATATAAGAATGTTTTACAATTTCACGCAGATCAGCCAAAGTATCTGCTTTGGTTGATATTAAATATTCCTTCATCTTCTGCCCTTCATTCTACAATACAAACTTCTTAATCACTTCTACCAGTCCATCTTCATCGCAGGAAGCTGTCACATAGTCCGCCACATCCTTGACGACCTGCTGTGCGTTTCCCATCGCAACGCCAACACCTGCGTATTCCACCATCGTCTTGTCGTTGAAGCCATCACCACAACAGATACACTGTTCCCGCTTCATGTCAATATGCTCCAGAAGCCGTGCGATGGATTCTGCCTTGTCCACACCTTTGACCGTGATCTCAATGAAATACGGTTCGGAACGGAATACATTCAGATCCGGCGAAACCAGCGCTGCAAGCTCCTTCTCATACTGTTCTGCGACTTCTGGCTCAGCTGTCATCAGGCACTTGATCATATCGAAATCCACAACCTTGAGAAAATCATCGACCTGACATAATTCCATATGATTGAGCCGTGCCTCAAACTCCATATATCCATCGGTGTCGGTTCCGGTAATCACCTGATTGTCCTTGTATGTGACCATACCAATGTGACGTTCCTTCGCAAATTCATAGAGAATCTTCGCATAACGGTTCGGGATTGCCTTCGTATAAATCACTTCCTGTGTCGCACACGAAATCACCTTGCCACCGTTAAAGCTCAACGCATAGCCGCCATATTCCGCAAGCCCCAAAGCATCCGAATACTGCTTCAACCCCGGAAATGGTCTGCCCGATGCCAGTGCAACAATATGTCCCTGCTCCTGTATCATCTTCAAATATTTCAGTGTCTCCGGTGTAATCTTTTTCTCCGAATTCACAAGTGTACCATCAATATCTAATACTAAAATCTTTTTATCTGTCATCGTTATCCTCTATCAGCATATTCTTCATTCCATGCCATCGCAATATACTCCTAGGCACGGTTATATTTATTTTACCATTTTCAAGGACATATGAAAAGAAGTATGTTATAATATTTCTATGGAAATTTTGATTCATGTTGAAAAAAAGAAATTAGATAGTGCATATACAAAAGCGGTCGCGGAGTACATCAAACGCCTCTCCGCTTTTTGTCGTGTGAAATGTATCTACTACAAGGATTTCTCGAAATTAGAACTGCAGAATTCGTCTGCCTGCTTCCGTGTCGTTCCCGGCACTGATACGATCTCATCCGAAGAATTTGCAGCAAAGATCGAAGAGCTTGGTCTGTCCGGTTATTCCCGCATCGAGTTTGTTGTTGCAGATCCTGCAACTGTTTATGATCTGGATATCGCAAAGTTTTCCCCATTCTCACTTTCCGGATTTACAATGTCCATTGATCTGACAACCGTCGTTTTGACCGAACAGCTCTACCGTGCCTATACGATATTAAATCACATCACTTACCACAAATAGTATCTGCCAGCACTTCCATAAGCATCACTCGCATCAACTGGTGCGGAAATGTCATATTGGAGAAGCTGATCTTCTCGTCTGCTCGTTTCACAACCGCATCGGATAACCCAAGCGATCCGCCGATCACGAATGCAATACTTGATTTGCCTCTCTGTTCCGCCGTCGCAATACTCTTTTTGATTTTGGAATTATCCATCTTCTTTCCATCAATGCAGAGAGCCGCCACATAATCAGTATTCTGGATCTGACTTAAAATCTTCTCCCCCTCTGTCTCCTTGATCTTACGGATCACTGTCTCCGATGTCTGCTTCGGAATGCTTTCATCCTTGAGACAGATCAGCTGTATTGATATTTTTTTATTGATCTGCTTCTGAAATTCCTCTATTTTATTCTGATAAAAAGTTTCTTTTACGTTTCCAACTACGATCAGTTTGATCTGCATATCCTGTTTTCTCCTGATTTTCCTTGTTAAATATTACACTTTGCCCGATTATTTACACAAACTTTCAACTTATGTCATAATTTGTTCATAATTATAACTTATATTATAACCATAGTTTTTTCATAAATCCTCTCTTTTTAAGATACAAAAAGAAAATGCCGGCTCGCATCCGGCATTTTCTTTTTTATTCTATTTATGCATTGATGTTTCCATTTTTCACATCTTCAAATTCCTGCATGATCTCATCGCTTGCCTTTGGTGTTGCAAGTGATACAACGACGATAAATACAAGGCTTACAATAAATCCAACTAACAGAGAATATACACCCGTATAAGTAGCCGGTGTCACATGAACCCCATCCAGGGTACAGCATTTAATGTAGTCCCAGATAATAACGGTCAATCCACCGCTTGCCATACCTGCAGCGGCACCTGCGAGATTCATACGCTTCCAATAAAGTGACATCAGGATTGCCGGACCAAACGCACTACCAAGTCCTGCCCATGCATCGCTGACCAGATTCATGATGGATGAATTTGGATTCCATGCAATTACGATCGCAATGATTGCAACAACAAATACCGTTGCTCTTGCAATAAACAATATCTGCTTATCTTTCAGCTTCTTGAAGAACACACCCTTGAACAGATCATTTGCAACTGCGGAAGACGATACAAGAAGCTGGGAATCTGCCGTTGACATGATTGCAGCTAAGATGCCACACAGCAGCAGACCACCGATAAATGGCAACGCGTAATCTGTCATGAAGAGCTTCTTGATCATCTCGATATAGACATTCTCATACTGTGCACCTTCGTTGGAAAGTACCATTGGATACAGATATGCACGTCCAAGCACACCGATCACACAGGCAAGTACAAGCGAGATCAGTACCCACACGATCGCAACCTTCTTGGATTTTGCAAGTTCCTTCTCATCGCGGACTGCCATGAAACGAACAAGAATATGTGGCATACCACAGTATCCAAGTCCCCATGCAAGCTGGGACGCAATACTGATACCGGAAATCGACTTACCATCCTGCATGAAGATATTCAGATAATCCTTCGCATCGACATTCAATCCGGAATTTACAAGATTTGGTACAATGTTTCCTGTGCCAAGCACGATCACAACCAGAATTGGAACAGCAAGTACACCAACCAGCATCATCATACCCTGTACGAAGTCCGTGGTACAAACTGCAAGGAATCCTCCAAGGAACGTATAGATCAGAATAACGACCGCACCCACGATCAGTGCCTGATGATAATCCATCTTTGTGATTGATGCAAACAGCTTTCCACCAGAAGCAAATGCAGATGCAGAATATACCACGAAGAAGATTACAATAACGATCGCAGAAATCGTAATCAGAATATTATGCTTATCGCGGAAACGATTGCTCAGATACTCCGGAATCGTCATTGCATTGCCTGCTCTGATCGTATAGCGGCGCAGACGACCTGCGACGATCACCCAGTTCAAAATCGTACCGATCAAAAGACCGATTGCGATCCAAGCCTGATTCGCACCAAATGCATAGACACAGCCTGGAAGTCCCATCAGCATCCATCCACTCATGTCGGATGCCTGTGCAGAGAGGGCTGTCACCCATCCTCCCAAGTTTCTACCTCCTAAGAAGTAATCATCCGAGCTTTTGTTTTTTCTAGCTGTAATAATACCGATTCCCAACATAAAAATCATGTAAATTACAAATGCAAGTATTACCCATGTTGACATTTAATCTTTGGTCTCCATAAGAAACAGGTACCCATCTCCAATCGTTATGTGACCTTCCTCCTCTCTTAATTCGTTGCTAAGTCCTATCGTCTCTCCCTTTCTGATTGACAGGTCATTTGCATTATATTTAAAACCTTTGAGGGTAATGCCCTTCACACATTCTGAAAAGGGCAGTAAAGATATATAAGATCCATACAGATTTTCTGCACGAACTATCTTTTCTTTTTGTATCAGAGAAATCCGGTTATGCAGATCTAAGATTTCTGCATGGATTCCCTCCTGTTCACACGTAAAAAGCAATCCCAGATTTCCAAGTGTATGGTCGAGTCTGGTTCCAGTTGCGCCAAGCAGCAATGCCCGTGTAAATCCACGTTTTGCCGCCTCTAAGACTGCAACATGTGTATCCGTGAAATCTTTTTCCGGATTCAGTACCACACACTTTTCACGCACAACGGCATCAGGGCTTGTCACATATTTCGCTCTGATGCCGTCATTTGCGGAATCAAAATCTCCAATTATCAAATCCGGTTCGATGTCCAATTGTTCTAACATTTCCAGTCCCTTGTCCACACCGATCACATACGGATGAACCGGATATCCATATGCGCCCTCATAAACGGTCGCGAGCAAATTCTGATCGACCGAGCCACCTGTGACAATGAGACAATATTTGCTTTCTGTTTTCATTTCTATGCTCTATGCGTTCAGCTTTTCCATAAAAGCTGCGATATTTGCTTTCTTGTCGCCCTTGAAGACAGCGGAGCCTGCAACAACAACATTCGCACCGGCGTCTAATACATCCTGTACGTTGTCAACCGTGATACCGCCATCCACCTCGATCAGAAGTTCTGGATTACGCTCTTCGGCAAGTGCCTTTACTTCCTGCAGCTTCGTAAGTGCAATCGGCATAAACTTCTGTCCGCCAAAGCCCGGATTGACGCTCATGATCAGCACCATATCCACCTGATTGATATAGTACTCTAACCAGTGTACCGGAGTCTCCGGATTCACAGCAATACCAACTTTCATACCTGCTGCCTTGACAGCATCAATCGTCTCCTGTAAATCCTTACATGCCTCGTAATGTACTGTCAGCATGTCTGCTCCTGCATCCGCAAATGCATCGATATAACGAATTGGCTCATTGATCATCAGATGTACATCAAAAAAGCTGTCTGTGACCTTACGGATGCATTTAATAACCGGTGGTCCAAAGGAGATATTTCGTACAAAGGTTCCATCCATAACATCTAAGTGAAACCATTTCACGCCTGCCTCATCCAACACTTTTGCATTTCGTTCAATATGGTTAAAATCAATTGACAACAACGACGGTGAAAGAATATTCATACCTACCATCTCCTTTTATTTTTTAATTCATCATATAACTGCACATAATTATCATAGCGAAGCTGTGAGATCGTCCCCGCCTGCAACGCTTCTTTCACGAAGCACTCCGGCTCATGTATATGCACACAGCCATTGAATTTGCAACGGCCATTATAACATTCAAACTCCCGGAAATATTCCTTTAAATCTTCCGGTTCTAAGTTCTCAATCACAAGAGAACTAAATCCCGGTGTATCCATGATATACGTGTCTTCCTCAATGTAGATCAGTTCGGAATGTCTCGTTGTGTGTTTTCCTCTGCGGATCTTCTCACTGACAGCTCCGGTCTGCACCTGCGCCTGCGGATGCAATGCGTTTAACATCGACGATTTTCCGACACCAGACGGACCCGCAAAAACGCTTGTCTTACCCCGGATTGCTTCCCGGAATGCATCAACTCCAACATTCTCCTTTGCAACCGTCAGGAACACCTGATAACCAGCGCCTGCATAGATATCACAGATTTCCTTTGCTTCCTGCCCGCTTACAAGATCAGATTTGTTAAAGCAGATCAACGTGTCAACGCCCTGCTGTTCCATCATGACCAAAAAACGGTCTAACAGATTGTAGTTTGGCTTCGGATCTGCAAGTGCAAATACGATCACAGCCTGATCGACATTTGCAACCGCTGGGCGGATCAGCAGATTCTCCCGCGGTAAGATTTCCACGATGTTTCCGGTCTTATCCTGTTCACTGATGATCTCGATCTCGACATCATCGCCAACTGCCGGTTTGATCTTCCGGTTGCGGAACGCACCCTTCGCTTTACACTCATATATGGTATTTACAGTATTATGTGGGTGGATATAATAAAATCCACCCACACCTTTCATAATCTTTCCCTGCATAAACTTCCTATACTCTTTTATTCTTCCGAATAAGAAACATTCGGTGCCGGTATACTAAACAGGCTTGATATGTTATTTCCATTTGCATCGAGAACCACAAAACTTGCACTGCCACCCTGAGATGACAAATTTGGTACGACTGCAGATACATTGTATGAACCGCCTACATTAAGCGTTGGAGTTGACTGTTCATACACAACGCCACCATTGAACACCACCTGTACTGTGGCAACTGTGCCATCCAAACTTGAATCATTACATGTAATTGTTCCTGAGATATTCGCTGTATATTTCTTTACCTTCTGCTCTGGTCCATCACTGATGACAAAATCAACACTGTCGCCCTCTGTGACAGTGGTTCCTCTGGCTGGATTCTGGCTGATAACCATACCTGCTGCGACGCTGTCACTGTTTGCATGTGTGACATTTCCTGCAGAAAGTTTCTTACTTGACAGAGAATCTCTTGCCTGTGCCTCTGTAAGTCCGCCTAAGTTCGGAACTTCTACTTCTTTCTTCTCAGAACCATTGCTGACTGTCACGATAACCTTTGATCCCTTCGCTGCTTTGGTTCCACCAGCCGGTTCTGTCTTAATAACTTTATCTTTCTCGACATCATCGCTGTATTCATATGCATGACTGACTTCAAAACCAGCCTCTGTCAAAATTGTTACTGCCTGTGAATCTTCATAATTCTTGACATCTGGTACATCTACTTCCTCTGCGCCTGCACTGACCGTGAGCACGATCTCCTGATCTGCAGGGATTGTCTCGCCTTCTTTCACGCTCTGATCAAAGACGTAACCTTCCTGCGTCTTCTCATCCTCGACATGCTCTGTCTTGACGTTTGTAAAACCTGCATCTGAAAGCATCTTCAGTGCTGCATCTTCTGAAACGCCAGTGACACCGATCATGGCAATGGACTGTACTTCCTCGGTTGTGATCTTGTTCTTGTTATCTTTCTTGGAGCCAAATTTGAACCAGCCAAGCACATTACCAAGCACGACGATAATAATGATTGCAATGATCACGGCAGTTGCTACACCTGCGATTGTAACTGCCTTCCGGATACCCGGATCAATGCCATCCGGATCTTCCTCTTCCTCTAACTCTTCATCGTCATCATAATCCTGAACCTTCTTCAGATTGCCACGCTTTGGCTGTGGTTCCGGTTCATAATCATCCTCTTCCCATTCGTCATCGTCTTCCTGCAGAAGTTCATTGATTCTGCCGTTGTTTGCCTGCGGGGTAGAGTTATATCCAATCGGACGGATCTCGCCCATCTCCTGTGATACTGGCGGGTTATCATATGGCTGGCTGTACAGGTCGCGGTTTGCACTTCCGTTACGGATTGCCTGTACGTCTTCCTTCGTCCACTCCTGTGTCGGGCTGTTTGTGATTGATGTTGGTGCAACCACAATATCAATATTCGGGTTGTTCTGTACACGCTTCAAGTCTGCGATCAAGGCACTCGCTGTCAGATATCTGCGCTCTGGCTTCTTCTGTGTCGCCTTCAAAATGATCTTCTCAAAGCTGGTATAAATATCCGGATAATACTGTCTCGGCGGAATCATCTCGTTCTGGATATGCATGAGTGCAACCGATACATTGTTATCTCCCTCAAACGGCACTCTTCCGGTTACCATCTCATACATCGTGATACCGAGCGAATAAATATCGCTTCGTTCATCGCTGTATCCGCCTCTCGCCTGCTCTGGGGATATGTAGTGTACACTGCCCATTGCGCCAGATGTAAGCGTATTGCTGCTCGCTGCCTTGGCGATACCGAAATCTGTGACCTTGATATTTCCATTTTTCGATACAATAATATTCTGTGGCTTGATGTCACGGTGAATAATATGGTTCTCATGCGCTGCCTCCAGACCGGATGCGATCTGGATGGAGAAGTTGATGGCTGTCTCCATATTGAGACGACCGTTCTGCTCGATATACTGCTTTAATGTGATACCCTCTACCAGTTCCATCACGATGCAGTAAATGCCTTCATCATCGACAACATCATATACATTTACAATATTCGGATGTGTCAGTCCTGCGGAAGCCTGTGCCTCGATCCGGAACTTTGTCACAAAGTTCTTATCGTTGCTGAACTCCGGCTTCAATACCTTGATTGCCACATTTCGATTCAATCTATGGTCTCTTGCTTTGTAGACTATGGACATTCCGCCTGCACCGACCACGTCCAAAATCTCATATCTATCACATAATATCATTCCTGGTTTTAACATGATTTCAACCCTTTCTGCTATATTCGTTCTCTATTCGGTCATCAATCTGCCGATATAATAATTACGGATATATTATCCGAACCACCATAATAATTTGCCCGATCCACAAGTTCCTGTGCAATTCGGTCCAAATCGTCTTCCTCGGAAACAATATCCCTTATTTCGTCATCTTCGACCATGTTCGATAACCCGTCTGAGCATAACAGATATTTTTCTTCCGTGTTTATATCTATCTCAAAAAAGTCCGGCATCATCTCGTCCCGTGAGCCCATCGCTTTTGTGATGATGTTCTTCTCTGGATGATTGCGTCCTTTTTTCCGTTCCAGTTCACCTTTTCGGATCAGTTCCTCGACAAGCGAATGATCCATTGTGATCTGACGAATCTCTCCGCCGATCGCATACAATCGGCTGTCACCGACATTCGCCACATACAGCTTTCCATCCTGTGCCACGGCTGCTACCATCGTCGTTCCCATCCCATTTAAATCGGGATCTGCACACGCCGCCTTATATATTTCATTGTTTACAAATAACATTGCCCGTTTTAACAGTGCTACCGGATTTTCTATTGTGGACTTCTCTACGAAATCCACTGTAATATCAATCGCCATCCTTGATGCTTTGTCCCCCGCGCGATGTCCGCCCATTCCATCTGCTACGATATACAGATTCGGAAGTGGGCCGACCGGAGTGTCACTGAAAAAAATACTGTCCTGATTGTTATTACGTTTGATCCCGGTATCCGTCTTTCCACTAGAATGCATGGGAATCCTCCTGATGATGAAACGCATATTTCCTTCGTAACTGACCACAGGCAGCATCTATATCGCTACCCATACTCTTCCTTATTGTAGCATTTATGTGATATTTTGCAAGAGTGGATTTGAATTTTTCAACGGAATCACTGTCGCTTCGCTCGTATTCCCGCTCTTCCACCGGATTGATCGGAATCAGATTGACATGACAATTCATACCTGCAAGCAGCTTTGCCAGTTTTCTCGCCTGTTCCTCCGTATCATTCTTGCCCTTTACAAGGCTGTACTCAAAAGTCACTCTCCGTCCGGTCTGCCGGAAATATTCCCGACAGGCATCTAATGTCTCTGCCAGTGTGTACTGGTGTGCAACCGGCATCAGTTCTTTCCGCTCCTCATCGGTCGGCGCATGTAAGGAAAGTGCAAAGGTGATCGGGATATCTTCCTTTGCCAGATCATAGATGCGCGGCACAATTCCACAGCTTGATACCGTGATATTTCTGGCACTTAAATTGTATCCATTCTCATCGATCAGCAGGCGCAAAAAACGAATCAGATTCTCATAGTTGTCGAGCGGTTCTCCCGTTCCCATCACGACCACGTGGCTGATACGTTCCCCGGTGATGCGGCTCGTCGCATAGATCTGTTCGAGCATCTCCGAAGCGGTCAGATTCCGTACCAGTCCGCCAATCGTCGACGCACAGAAACGGCATCCCATCCGGCAGCCCGCCTGCGATGAGATACAAACCGAATTACCATAATTATGGCGCATAAACACCGTCTCGATCATCTGTCCATCCGACAGGCGGTACAGGAATTTGATCGTACCGTCTGATTTTGATTCCTGACTCATTTCTGCCTCAATGTGCACGAATCCTTCCTCGTCCATCTGTGCACGCAGTGCCTTCGGAAGATTCGACATATCCTCCGTCGATGCCACATACTTCTGGTGCATCCACTGAAACACCTGCTTTGCCCGAAACGCCGGCTGTCCGTGTTCTTTCATCCACTGTTCAATTTCTGCAAGGTACATTGATTTGATGTCCATTTTAATCTCCTAGCTTATGCAGTACCGCATAATAAAATCCGTCACAGGCATCGATGCCTTGTAAGAACTGTCGTTGTTCTTTTAATGTATATTCTGGATGTTCCTTTAAGAAACGCTCCACCTGCAAGGTGTTTTCTTCCTTTGTGATCGTGCAGGTGCTATATAAAAGCGTTCCACCTGCCTTCACGTATCGACAGGCGTTTTGCAGTATCGTATGTTGCAGCTCCACCAGTGACTCGATCTGTTCCTCAGTTACCCGGTATTTGATATCATTTTTCCGTCCCATGATGCCAAGTCCGGAACAAGGCAGGTCTGCGATAACAACATCTGCTTTTTTCTCCTGCTCCTGCATATATTCCGTTGCATCCTGACAACGGATATCCACATTTGCAAGCTTTAACCGTTCTACATTTTCTTCAATCAGTTCCAGTTTTTCCTCTGCAATGTCCATCGACAGCACATGCCCTTGCTGTGCAAATTCTGCTGCCGCCGTCGTCTTACCACCCGGTGCCGCACAGATATCCATCACAAAATCCTCTGGCTGGATGCCTGCTGCCGCAACCGCACACATCGAGCTTTCATCCTGCACCGTGAAATATCCCTGCTTATATCCCGGAATCTTGTGTATAAAATCATAGCCCGATAACAGCCATGCCCCTTCATAATATGCACCCGGCTCGACTGTTATGCCTGCTTCTTTCAATCGGTTCTTATAAGAATCCATCGTCTCTCCGTTTTCTTCGATCCGATGTTTGTTCAGCCGGATACTCGTCTTCCGGTCTGCAAATGCCGCCTGAAAGATCGTTTCTGCGCTCTCTGTGCCATATTCCAAGATAAGCTTCTGTACGAGCCAGAGTGGTGTTGATGTCATCACGGACAAATACCGCTCCGGTTCTCTTTTTTGATCTGGATATGCAAGCTTCGTTTTCTCCCGTATGATCGTCCGAAGCACGCCGTTCACAAAACCAGAAAGTCCGGCAAAGCCATGTTTTTTCGCAAGCTTCACGCATTCATTGCACGCGGCAGAATCCGGTACGCTGTCCATAAAAAGAATCTGGTAACAGCCCATCCGGAGCAGACAGGCGATCACCGGCTTACACTTTTTTATCTTCGTCTTTGAATACTGGTCGATCACATAGTCCAGCCGCAGCTTTGTTTCTGTGACACCCTCTACCAGTCTGGATAAAAAAGCGCGTTCTACCTTGTCCGTAAACTGATTTTTACGAAGTGCATTTCCAAGTGCAATATTCGAAAATGTCTGATTAGTCTCTATATCCAATAATACAGTCAAAGCCACGTCTCTTGTATCCATGTGTTTCTCCTCTTTATTTCCAATTTACAGTCATCCCTGCCTTAAGCGGATTGCCATTTAAATAAGCTACGGTATCCATCGGCTTCTTACCCTCCGGCTGCAGGTTCTGGATCTGCAAGGCATCCGTGCCACACGCGATCACAAAATACTTCTTCGCAACCTCCACGATCTCGCCCGGCGCAAAGGTCAGTGTCTGTTCCACCTTTCCCTGTGCCTGCGTCTTATATGCATCATCCATTGCGATGACCTTGGCTTTGTAGATCTTCACATTCTTGCCGTCTATCTCTGTATATGCACACGGCCACGGATTGAGTCCCCGGATCAGACGCTCCAGTTCCTCTGCGGACTTCGCAAAATCCATCCGCCCCATTTCTTTGGAAAGCATTGATGCATAACAACTCTGTGCATCATCCTGTTTCGTCCGTGTTGCTGTATGATTTTCCAGTTTTGTGAGTGTCTCCAAAATCAAAGCCGCTCCAGCCTCGGCAAGCTTGTCATGCAGCGTGGCTCCAGTATCTTCCGGTTTGATCGCAACCTCCACCTTGTCGATCATATCTCCGGTATCAAGTCCTTTTTCCATATACATCGTTGTGACACCAGTTACCGTCTCACCGTCGATGATTGCGCGCTCAATCGGTGCTGCGCCACGGTATTTCGGAAGCAGTGACGCATGAATGTTGATACAGCCATACGGCGGAATCGATAAAATACTCTCCGGCAGAATCTGTCCATACGCAGCCACCACGATTGCATCCGGCTTGTATGACCGAAGCGTTTCTACCATCTCTGCCTCGCGCACCTTCTCCGGCTGATAGACGGGAATCTCATATTCCTGTGCTTTCACCTTGACTGGTGTTGGTACCAGCTTGCGGTTTCGTCCCTGTGGTTTGTCCGGCTGTGTCACAACCGCAACCACCTCATGTTCTTTCACGATTGCCGAAAGCGCAATCGCTGCAAACTCCGGCGTTCCCATATATATGATTCTCATGCTCTACCTCCATGTTCTACCCTGTTGCACTTACGACTTCTGGTTACTCTTCCGGCTCAACTGGCTCTACTTTGTAAAGTCCATCCTCTACCTTGTCCTTGTACAGGATTCCATCGAGATGATCTAACTCATGACAGATCGCACGCGCCAGTAATCCCTCGCCCTCGATCTGCCGAAGCTGCATATCCTCGTCATATGCTTCACAGATTACATGATTTGGTCTTGTCACGGTGCCCTGCAGACCCGGCAGACTCAGGCAGCCTTCCTCGCCTGTCTGTTCGCCGTCCGCCTCGATAATCTTTGGATTGATCAATGTATATGCATTATCATCTCCGATATCGATCACGACAATGCGCTTTAATATACCAACCTGTGGTGCAGCCAGTCCCACACCATTTGCCTCATACATCGTCTCATACATATCATCGATCAATGTCTGCAACCGTGGTGTCATCTTCTCAATCGGTTTGCAGACCTTTCTCAATACATCATCACCATCTAAACGTATCTTTCTCGTTGCCATATTGCCCTCCATTTATATTATAATTTAAAACCATATTTTTCTTAACAAACCGTCATCGGGTTCATATCCACGCTGATCGTCACACCTTCGCAGCCGCATGTGTCAATATAGTCACGCAGCGTCGTGATTGCGCCAAGCCCCGGTGCCTTGATATAGATCACATAACGGTATTCATCGTTGATCTTTCCAATCGCCGCTTCTCCCGGTCCGATGATCCTTGTCTGCGTATATTGTAATGTCTTTGTCTTTTCCTTTAAATCCCGGCATAAAATCCCGGCATAGCTTTCTACTTTTCCTTTGGATTCTCCGGTCAGCAGAATCTGCAGCATATCATAAACCGGTGGATAACGAAGCATCCGCCTGTATGCCATCTCCATTTCATAAAATGCTTTGTAATCCTGACTGGCAGCTGCCGCAATCGCATAATGCTCCGGCTGATAGGTCTGTATCACGACCGCTCCTTCTTTTTCGCCTCGACCGGCACGTCCGGCTGCCTGCGTCAGAAGATCAAAAGTACGTTCTCCTGCACGGTAGTCATTTGCGTATAAGGATAAATCCGCCAGGATCACGCCAACCAACGTCACATTGCTGTAATCATGTCCCTTGACGATCATCTGCGTGCCGATCAGCATATCTGCCTTTCCTTCCGCAAACTGCTTCAGAATTCTGGCACCTGCGTCCTTCCGCATCGTTGTATCCCGATCCATCCGCAAGGTCTTAATCGCAGGGAACAGATTTTTTATTTCCTCTTCAACCTTCTCTGTACCGGTTCCAAATCCGGCGATCATATTCGATTTACAGGACGGACACTGCTTTGGCATCGCTGTCGTATAGCCACAGTAATGACACACCAGTTGTCTCTGTGCCTGTATTGTCTGCTGATGATACGTTAACGCCACATCACATCTTGGACATTTGATTGCCTCACCACATGCCCGGCACGATACAAAGCTGTTAAATCCCCGGCGGTTGATAAAAAGCATCATCTGCTCTTTTCTCTCAAGCCGCTCCTGTATCTTCTCATAGAGACTCCGGCTGATGATACTCCGGTTTCCCCGTCGGAGCTCCTCGCGCAGATCCACAACCTCGATTTTCTGTGCCTGCACACCATCGGGGCGTTCTTTTAATTCCCATAACCGGTATTGTCCGGCTTCTGCCCGCGCATAGCTCTCGATACTCGGGGTCGCCGAACCGAGAATGACACTGGCGTCTTCCAGCTCCGCACGCTTGATTGCCACGTCTCTTGCATGATACCGCGGTGCCTGATCACTCTTAAATGCCGGATCATGCTCCTCATCCATTACAAACAGCTTCAGATTCGGAAATGGCGTAAAAAGTGCCGAGCGGGGACCGATCACAACATCGACTTCCCCTTCCTTCGCCTTGCGGAACTGCTCGTATTTCTCACCCTTGCTCTGCTTGGAATTGACAAATGCCACACGCGTGCCAAAATGTTTTCGGAACCGCGCCAGTGTCTGATACGTCAGCGAAATCTCCGGAATCAACACAATCGCCTGACCGCCCTCCCGGATCACTTCCTTGATGCACTGGATATAGACCTCTGTCTTCCCACTTCCGGTTACACCGTGCAGCAGATATGTATGCCGCTCTCCTGCCTGTATATCTTCCGCAAATGCATCGACCAGCGCCTGCTGCTCATCATTCAGTGTCACAAACTCCCAGTTTGTATCCGGCAAAGTTGTCTCCTCCACCTTCTGCGCAGTCTTTCGCACCGTCTGTTTCACTGGCATGACTGTCTGCAACGCCTGATTCATCGTTGTCCCATATGTCTCCCGCATCCATGCAGCAAGCTGGATCAGCTTTCCCTCGATTGGAAGTCCTTTCTGCGGCACATCGACGATCTCCTTGATCTTATCCGGTTCGTAGGATGGAGTCTGTGTGATACCAATCACATAACCGTGCCGGTGCGCATTTCCTTTTCCAAACGGAACCGTCACCAGACTTCCGACCTGTACCTGCTCTTTCCATGCATCTCCGATCCGGTATTGAAACACCCGGTCGATCGCACTATGCGAAATATCGATTATTATATCCGCATATGTTTGTGACATCCTCTTCCTCCAAAATCTCACGAATCAGATCCCGTTCATCCATGTGATGTTTCACACCATGAATCTCCTGATAGTCTTCATGTCCCTTTCCTGCAAGGACGATGACATCGCCCTCTTTTGCATGCAGGATTGCATAACGGATTGCTTCCTTCCGATCTGCGATCTTCACGTATTCCCCATCCGTTTTCTTCATTCCGGTTTCGATATCTGCGATAATTGCAAGCGGTTCCTCATCTCTTGGGTTATCGCTTGTAATAATCGTAAAATCAGACATTTTTCCTGATACTTCGCCCATCTCAAACCGACGGTCTCTGGAACGATTTCCGCCGCATCCAAACAAGGTCACCAGACGTTTCGGATTGTAGGCTCGAAGCGCTGTAAGCAGACTTTCAAGCGCCATTGCATTGTGCGCATAATCGATCATCAGCGTAAATGAATCGGAGATTGGAATCATCTCCACACGTCCGCGTGCCTTTGCTTCCTTCAATATATTCTGAATATCTGTAATACCAACCTGCATCTGATCTGCCACTGCGACTGCTGCCAGAGAATTATGCACGGAGAACTCTCCCGGCAGGTCTACCACAATCTTTGCATCCAGTTTTCCGCACAATGCATACTGGATTCCAAGCACACCTTTTTCTCTGTATAATTCGATGTCTTTTGCCCGGTAATCCGCATCTGCACATTCCCCGTAGGTTAATTTCTCACAGGTTGCATGCTCCATCATGTACGCTGCATTTGCATCGTCCACATTGAAAATACCAGTCTTGCAGAGTGTAAACAGCTTTGCTTTCCAGTCTCGGTATTCCTCAAAACTTGCGTGTTCATTTGGACCGATATGATCCTTCGACAGATTTGTGAAGATACCATAATCAAAATCCACACCCGCTACACGATCTAACATCAATCCCTGCGAAGAAACCTCCATCACGACAGCCTTGCAGCCATTTTCCACCATATTCTTTAAATATTTATGCAAGATCATAGACTCTGGCGTTGTATTATTCGCATGAATCTTCTGGTTTCCATCTATAATTTCAATCGTACCGATCAATCCGGTTTTGATTCCAGAACGCTCCAGCATCTCCCGGATCATATAGGTCGTTGTCGTCTTTCCTTTGGTTCCGGTCAGTCCAATGACCGTCAGCTTCTCAGAAGGATTTCCATAAAACGCGGAACTGATCTTACCCATCGCATACCGGGTACTCTTCACACGGATCACCGTCACGGTGTCTGGCACATTTACCGGTTTTTCCACGACGATCACGGCTGCACCCTTCGCAGCCACATCCTCTGCATATGTATGTCCATCTGATACCGCACCAGAGATACAGAAAAACAGATCTCCCGGCTGTACCTTTCGCGAATCGTTCTGGATCTCCCGGATCTCTGTATCTGTGTTTCCCTTCAAAACCTCATAATCCAGTCCCTGTAATACTTCTAATAATTTCATACGCTGTCCTCCCTAAAAGAATAGAAGTGAAAAGTAAATAAGGCTACAGCATTTGTTCTGCAGCCTTTTTGAACCTTTCGGGTTTCTTTACTCGTCATCTCCGACAATCTTAACTTTTCCGCTATACAGCTCCTTGACTGCGGTAGAAAGTGGATTGCCACTCTCGGATTTTACCAACGGCTCTGCGCCATCGATGATCTGTCTGGCTCTCTTTGCAGTCGCCATAACCACAGAATAACGACTCTGAACAACCGGCTGTTCACCTGGTTCTACGTCGCTGTTAATCACTTCCATTAATTCCGTGTAAGATGGATGTATCATTGTCTATATCTCCCTTCCTATAAAGCTTTCAGCTCGTTTTTAATCTCTTCTATAAATTCCAGATTATTCTCGCGCAGACATTTTCTGCCGACAATAATCGAGTGTACGCTGTGTACACATGTATCTAAATCGTCGTTGACAACGATATAGTCGTATTGCTGCATATCCTCGGACTCCTCCACTGCACGTTGCATGCGTTTGTCGATGACTTCCTCGCTCTCGGTGCCACGTCCTGCCAGACGCTCCCGGAGTCCCTTCGCGCTCGGTGCTGTGATAAAGATAAGAATCGCATCCGGATACTGTTCCCGGACATTCATCGCGCCCTGCACTTCGATCTCTAAGATCACATCATGCCCCTTCGCCATCTCATCTTCTACAAATTTTCTTGGGGTACCATAGTAGTTCTCCACATACTGTGCCCACTCAATAAATCCATTATAATCAATCAGATTCCGGAATTCATCCACGGATTTGAAATAATATTCTCTTCCGTCTACTTCGCCTTCCCGCGGTGCACGTGTCGTCGCAGAAACCGACAGGCTGTAACCATACTCGGCAACCATCTTCTTTACCACGGTACCTTTACCAACACCGGAGAATCCGGAAATAACGATCAAAGAACCTTTCTTTGCCATAATCTATCTGGTTCCTCCTACTCTATATTCTGTATCTGTTCACGAACCTTCTCGATCTCTGTCTTCAGGTCGATTCCCTTATCGGAAATGATCAGGGAATTTGCCTTGGACAAAATCGTGTTTGCTTCCCGGTTCATCTCCTGCACGATGAAATCGAGCTTCCGGCCAACGGCACCACCCTCGGTCAGGATCTTGATTGTACTGTCAATATGACTTCTGAGACGTACAACCTCTTCGTCCACACAGACCTTATCCGCATACATTGTAACCTCGGCTGCAATACGCTGATCATCGATCTGCGTATTGATTGCAAGTTCATCCACCTTCTCGATCAATCTCGCCTTATAGTCCTCGATAATCTGTGGGGATTTCTCCTCGATATAAGCCACAATGTCTGACATCGCAGAAAGCTTGGCAAGCAAGTCTTTCTTCAGGTTCTCACCTTCACGGACACGGGATTCCACAAATTTCTCGGCTGCTTCCCGCACAACACCCTCCAAATGAGACCAGATCTCATTCTCATCCACAGACTGCTCCTCCAATGTAAACACCTCTGGGAATCTGCCGATCACAGACGGCTTCACATCTGACTGCAAACCAAAATCATCCACCATACTGTTCAGATAATTTACATATTCGGTTGCAATTTCCTTATTATATTTTACACATACATTGGACTTTGTATAATCTTCGTATGTGATAAATACATCTACTTTTCCTCTCTGAATGTACTCTTTCAGGCAGGTTCTGATATCTGTCTCAAAATAATTCAGCTTCTTTGGCAGCTTCACATTCATATCACAGAATCTATGATTCACCGCCTTGATCTCTACCACGATCTTACGATCGTCATTTACCTGTTCGCCTCTTCCGAAGCCTGTCATACTTTTTATCACGATAGTCTCCTATATACGTCGGTTGCCTTGCGGCAATCGTTTCTCCCTGCGCATTTATGCACACATAAAAATAATGCAGATTATCGTTTCTATCTTATCCATGAACGATAATCTACATTATTATAGTATAGGCACCCCTAAAAATCAAGGTGTTTTGATGTTTAATTTCACGTTTTAAGCTTCTGCAATCCCGTGGATATCCGGCTCGATACTCATCGAATAATTCGTATGATAGATTACAAAACCCGGCTTTGCTTTCGGCGGTTTCTTCAGATTTTTCTTCGTCGTATAGTCAATCTCCACCTTCGGTGCTTCTTTGCCGGTTGAGTAATATGCCGCCAGTCTCGCCGCCTCCTCGTAGGTACGGTCTGGAATCTCTGTCTCACCGTTCGTCTTGACGATCACATGGGAACCCGGCATCTGTTTGGCATGAAACCACAGATCATTGCCCTCTGCAAACTTAAATGTCAGCTCCTCATTCTGGAAATTATTCTTTCCGACATACATATGGTAGCCATCACTGGATATATAATGCAGTGGCTTTGCCTTCACCTGTTTCTTCTGCTTGTTCCGATCGAATCTGCCACGCACATAGCCACTTTCCACAAGCTCCTGCTTGATCTCCTGCAGATCATTTTCTGTCTTCGCAATCTCCAGCGAATTCTGCACAGAAAGCAGATAATCAAGTTCCTCTTTCGACTCTACGGTAAGCTCCATCAGCGCCTCATAGGTACGCTTCAGTTTATTATATTTGTTGAAATACCGCTTTGCATTTTCCATCGCCGACTGCTCTGGATCAAGCGGAATCGTAAGCATACTGCTATCATAGTAGTTCTCGCAGGTGATTTCTTTATCGCCCGGTTTACAAGAATATCCATAGGCAGTCAGCAATTCACCATAGACCTTGTATTTATCCCGTTTCTCTGTATCCTTTAGCTGTGACCGCTGCAGATCGTATTTCTTCGCCGTCCGCTCAATCGCGTTGTTCACAATCTTACGAAGATCCGTCGACCGCTGCCGGATGCGCGTTACCACACTTTTTGCCTGATAGTATTCTTCAATGACCGGAGACATCGACGGAAATACTTTCAGTCCATCCACATCCTTCTTGGGAAGGTTGTCTGCTTCCTCTCCGTACATCGTCAGTGTACACGCCGCAAATTCCTTCGGTGCATACCCCTGATATGCAATACACGGTGCAAACTGTTCTTCTTTTATACTTGTACGCATCGCATCAAACGCTGCATACAAATCCTCCTGCTCCTGCATCGAGAGTCCAGCCGTACTCATGCCGCCATCGACACCAGCCCGGTAACAGATCTCATTTGCGATCACCGGTGATAATCCTGTCAGCGATGTATAGATTGCCTTCGTCACCGATATCGGCTTGCGCAGGACATGATTCATAAAATAATTGATATCAATGTCGAGCGGATTTTCCTTTTCCTGTGCCGGAGGATATACATACGTTCTTCCCGGCAGCACTTCCCGCACCGAACTTACTTGATGGGAAATATGCTTGATGCTGTCAATGATCGTACCATCCGCATCCGTGAAGATGATGTTGCTGTGTTTTCCCATGATCTCGACGATCAGCTTCTTCTGGCAAAGATCACCCATTTCATCAAGGTGTTCTAACTGCATCTCTACAATTCGCTCAAAGTTCGGCTGTGTCACGGATAAAATGCGTGCATTTCCAATATGCTTCCGTAGCAGCATACAAAAATTCGGGGCTGTCGACGGGTTCTCCTTTATCTGCCCCGTCAGATAAATAAGAGGCAGACTGGCATCTGCAGAGATCACCAGACGACTGGTTGTGTTGCCCTGTTCTGTCCGGTTTTTTACGACCAGACACAGCTCATCCACTTCCGGCTGATATATTTTATAGATACGTCCGCCTGTCAGATTCTTCTTTAGTTCACTGACGATTGCAGACACGGTTACTCCGTCAAATGCCATTTTCTTACTCCTTTTCATTTCAATAATCACGATCAATAATCACGAAACACACTATGATTTGCATATATGTCTGCATCGTTGTCTGACTATATAAGATGTATTGAAATTAAGAAGTTCTAAGATGTTCTGATTCACAAGCTAAACAACGCACGCAACCACCGCCAATTCGCCATCCATGGCTCAGTGGCGGTTTGTTTGAACATCGTGTTCAAACATTGCTGTTTATTTACAGAACATCAAGAACTTCTAAATTCCAAACATATTTATATTGTCAGACAACGATGCAGACACATAAAAGCAAATCATAGTCCGTTTCGTAAGCTACTTTCTAAAATTGCAATCACATAATATCAAAAATGCATGTCAATGTAAATGCGCATATAGATTCATGAAGTAATATGATACATTTGTGACTTAGAAGTAATTCGTGTTCTGTGAATATCAGCAATGCGAAAACACGATGTTTTCGCAAGTTGCCACTGAGCCATGGATGGCGAATTGGCAGCGGTTGCGTACGGTAATACATATATCCCAGAACACGAATATTACTTCTTAGTCACAATATGTTATATTACGAATGAATCTACTATGCATATTTACATCTGACATGCATTTTGACCACCTTATGTGATTATATTAGATCAACAATCCAAGCAGATCGTTGCTTCGTTTTACAAATGCTGTCATCTTCTCAGCAGAGAGCGGCTTGTTGGCAAGAACAGCTAAATCATAAAGCTGGTTGCAGATCATATCCTTGTATTCGCCCTCTGGATTATCTAAGATGTATTTTACAAGCTTGTTGTTTGCATTTAAGACAAGTGTCTCTGCCTCGCCTGCTCCAAACATGTTCGGATCCATGCCGCCCATATTGTAGACACGCATCATTTCCATCATACGACGTGACTCCTCGGAAACCGTCAGGACAGAAGATACATTCTCGTTCTTCATGCTCTCAACCTTGACTACAAGCTTGTCATTTCCAGTTGCTTTCTTGAATGCCTCAGAAAGCTTATCGGTATATTCCTTCGTCTGCTCTTCCGTCAGCTTCTCACCGACAAAGTTATCGGCAAGGTCTGCATCGATACGCAGGAACTTCACATTTTCATTCTTACCTTCCAGGTGTGTGATGTATGGGTTATCAATGTTGTGTGTCAGATAAACCGCATTCATGCCCTCTTCCTTGAACATGTTGATGTACTGGGACTGTGCCACTTCATCGGAGATATAGAATACCTTGTTCTCGTATTTCTCCTTGCCCTCTTCGAGGTACTCCGGAAGTGTAATATACTTGCCGTTGATATCCTTGAAGAGCATGTAGTCTGTCATCTTGTCACAGAACTTCTCATCCTTCAGGCAGCCAAACTTGATGAATGGGCTTAAGTCATCCCAATACTTCTCGTAATCTTCCTTGTTGTTTTTGTACATGCCAGTCAGCTTATCAGCGACCTTCTTCGTGATGTAATCTGAGATCTTCTTGACAAAACCATCGTTCTGCAGTGCGGAACGGGATACGTTCAGCGGCAGATCCGGACAATCAATGACACCCTTCAGCAGAAGCAAAAACTCTGGAATAACTTCCTTGATGTTATCTGCGATAAATACCTGATTGTTATATAACTTAATCGTACCTTCCAACTGGTCATACTGTGTATTGATCTTCGGGAAGTACAAAATACCCTTTAAGTTAAATGGATAGTCCATATTCAGGTGGATCCAGAAGAGCGGCTTCTTGAAGTCCAAGAATACATGCTGATAGAAATCAATGTACTGCTCGTCCGTACAATCCTTCGGATTGCGCATCCAGAGAGGATTCGTATCATTTAACGGTTTTCTCTCTTCTTTCTTTTCCTCTGTGGCATCCTCTTTCTTCTCTTCTGCCTCATCCTTCTTCGGTGCATCGCCGACAAGCTCATCTTCCTGTGTCGTATCGACCTCGATCACCTTGTCCTTTTCCTTCTTCTCAGCTTCCTTCTTGGCAGCTTCTTCCTCTTCCTTATCCTCATTGATAAAGTAGATGTTGTATGGCATAAATGCACAATACTTCTGGATAACTTCCTTTACACGGTACTCATTTGCATACTCCAAGCAATCCTCATTCAGATACAATGTAATGGCTGTACCACGGATATCGTCGTCGCTCTCACTCATCGTATAATTCGTTCCGCCGTCGCACTCCCAGTATACCGGCTTTGCACCTTCCTTGTAGGAACATGTCTCGATCGTTACCTTATCGGCAACCATAAATGCGGAATAAAAACCAAGTCCAAAATGTCCGATGATCTGCTCATCGCCAGCCTTGTCCTTGTACTTGTTGATGAAGTCCGTCGCACCGGAAAATGCGATCTGGTTGATGTATTTGTCAACCTCTTCCTCGGTCATACCAAGACCGTTATCGACGAATGTCAAAGTCTTATCCTTGGCAGACGCGTACACCTCAATCTTGTACTCCTCGCCTTCAACTTCCTCATAATCTCCCATCACGGCAAGCTTCTTTAATTTTGTGATTGCATCACAGCCGTTGGAAATCAGCTCTCGAATGAAAATATCCTGATCGGAATAAAGCCATTTCTTAATAATCGGAAAAATGTTGTCACTGTTAATTGATAAATTACCCTGTCGTTCCATGTCTTATTACCTCCTAAAACCAATACAAGTCTGCTGTCCTTTCCTGCAGACTTCATTTTACGAATGTATATTTCATAAATAAGATAATAATACTTGGAAATTTGAATGTCAAGGAAAAATTAGCACTCATTTTTATTGAGTGCTAATAATTCTACTTTAAATATAATATTTCTTGATCGTATCGTCCCAGATATGCTCCAATGTTTTATCCATCGTAAATATCTTCAGAGATGTTCCAGTTGTCACAGACAGCGTTTCATGCTCATAAACCACGTTCATAAACAACGCGCTCACATCCTCCTCTTTGACCGGCAGATTGTTCATTTCCAACAAACGGCTGATATTCTCGCGATTAAACATCAAAATGATCTTAAAGCCGATCGGCAGCCGTTCCCCTTTCAGATACGCATACACGGTCGCCTTGATATCCTTCCATTCAATATATTCCGGCAGATCTGCCTGTGCCTCCGTATCAAAATACTCACGGTTCAGTCTGCCATTTACATAATAATCAAGTTTCGTTTTCACCCGCGCCTCATACAGATAAAAGCTGTCGTATTTCTCCTTTTCAAACAACTCTTTTATATATTCTGCTTTTTCTTCTATCTCAACGATTTCCATCTTCTACCTCTGATTTAAATATACCGTTACCAGTTCATACGCGCCGTAAGGCTCTTCTGTGTACTGAAAATACTGCACCGCACTCACATCCTGCATAAAGGAATAATCAAAATCGGTCGTATAATCGGTCACGACAACCTCAATTGTCCCCGTGCTGTTGCGCAATGCCTGATCCTTGAGCAGTGTACGGAACGCATCGCTGTCACAGATCAGACCATTTTGCTCGTAATAATTATAATCGGTGCTGTCACACGCCGGAAATGCATCCTGCTTCCAGTCATGCCGTTCATCCATGATCTCATCCGTCACATTGAAATACTCATGTCCAGCAAATACACCGCGATCCGGCAAAGGATCGTCCCATGTGGCATCGACCTGATACCAGTTTCCATCCAGGCACACCTGATTCCATGCATGTAGCTCATTATCCGCCGTTCCGGTTACAATCTGGTTTTCGATTCCAACGCATGTCATAAGCAGTGCCATCGCCTCAGCATATCCATTGCACACAGCCTTGTTCTGCACCAGAGCACCATATGCCCGGTACGCATAATCCTTGGAAGATTCCACATACCCATACTGGCAATGCACCACAATATAATCATGAATGGCAAGTTCCTTTTCATAATCTGTCATATCCGGCTTGATGATCTGCTTCAACACATCTTCCACTTTATCATACAGCTTATAAGCAAGTGCATGCTCGGATGGAATCGCCGTGCCATTTACATATTTCTGCCATACATAATAATTGTCCGAGATCTCATACCGAAACTGAATCCGCATGCCATCCCTGCTTTTTTCTGTCACCATATACTGGTCGACCATGCCGTTCATGCTGCACAGATTCTCGTTGATATTCCCGATATCACTCTCCGAAATTCCGGATACATAGAAATTGCCTGTCGTCTTACCATCGTTGATCTGTTCAGTTACCAATTGTGTTAATTCTTCCATGCTGTATGCGGTCTCATCTGGATGCAGATAGGAACCGATGCGGAAGTTGAAAAAATAAAACACAAGGATCACAGCCACCACAAGCACTGGAAGGATAATATGCATTTTCCCTTTTTTCTGCTCCATTTAATGCTTACTCCTGTCTTTTTCTTCCTCATCTGACTCATCGTCTTCTCCATTTCCACCTTTGCCTACCATGATCAGAACGACCATCAATACGATGGAGACAATCAGGCAGATGGCTACCAGAAGTGGTTTGCCACTGTCGCCGGTTGCGATTATATTTGCAAGAATTGTGTTCATATTTATCTCCTTATCCCAGACAACTGCGAAACATTTATACTGCGAACATATATTTCAATCTTATTCATTCGATATACAATGTATTAAAACCAGATTGAAATATATGATACACTTTATTCTCCCTGTTTCGCACTTGTCTTATATATGTCTATAATTATGTAAATCATTCTAATGTATATAATGATAAATCGCAACCTTTTTTCGCGTTTGTCTTGTCGGTTCTTGGGATTTGTTGTATATTATATTTCAAACATTAAATATCTGTAAATATTTACAATGTCTTTGGCATATGGCAAGGGATTCATTTGTGTAGTATATGATATGTTCGCATCTTAGAAGTAATTGGTGTTCTGTTCACATCAGCAATGCCTGAACACGATGTTCAGGCAAGCTGTCACTGAGCCACGGATGGCGAATTGACAGCGGTTGCGTCAATATGGAATCTCTGATATCAGAACACCTTATTACTTCTTAGGTGCGATACATTATATACGATACAAATCAATCCCTTGTTATATGCCTTAGCACAACGCAAATTATTTACAGAAGATAAAGTGAGGTAGATTATGGCACAGTTATGGGGCGGTCGTTTCACAAAGGAGACAGACCAGTTAGTATATAATTTTAATGCATCGATCAGTTTCGATCAGAAGTTCTACAAGCAGGACATCCGCGGCAGCATCGCACATGTAACAATGCTTGCAGCAAGCGGTATCCTGACAGATGCAGAACGCGACCAGATTATCGATGGCTTAAACGGCATCCTTGCCGATGTAGAAAATGGAACTCTGGAGATTTCTTCAAAATATGAAGATATTCACAGCTTCGTCGAAGCGAACCTGATTGACCGGATTGGTGATGTCGGTAAGAAGCTTCACACCGGACGTTCAAGAAACGATCAGGTAGCTCTCGACATGCGTCTGTATGTACGCGATGAAATTCTCGAAGTTAAGAAGCTGCTCGTATCGCTGATGAAAGAGCTGCATATCCTGATGAAGGAAAATGTAGATACCTATATGCCGGGCTTTACACATCTGCAGAAAGCACAGCCTGTCACATTTGCACACCATGTCGGTGCATATATGGAGATGTTCAAACGTGATTACAGCCGTATGAACGATATCTATACACGTATGAACTATTGTCCGCTTGGTGCAGGTGCACTGGCCGGAACGACATATCCGCTGGATCGTAACCTGACTGCCAGTCTTCTGGATTTTGCCGGTCCAACCTTAAACAGTATGGACTCCGTATCCGATCGTGACTACGTGATAGAGATGCTTTCCGCATTCTCTACGATCATGATGCATCTGTCCCGTTTCTCTGAGGAGATCATCATCTGGAATTCCAACGAATACCAGTTTGTAGAATTAGATGATGCATACAGCACCGGAAGTTCGATCATGCCACAGAAGAAGAATCCGGATATCGCCGAGCTTGTCCGCGGTAAGACCGGGCGTGTATACGGCGCACTGATGTCCATTCTCACAACGATGAAGGGCATCCCACTTGCATATAATAAGGATATGCAGGAGGACAAGGAGCTTACCTTCGATGCGATCGACACAGTTAAAGGATGTATCGCTTTGTTCACAGGTATGATCTCTACAATGAAGTTAAACAAGCCTGTCATGGAGAAAAGTGCCATGAACGGATTTACAAATGCTACCGATGCGGCTGATTATCTGGTTAATCACGGTGTTCCGTTCCGTGATGCACATGGTATCGTTGGTCAGCTTGTACTCTACTGCATCGAGCATGATAAATCCCTGCTTGATATGTCCATCGGCGAGTATAAGGCAATCAGCCCGGTATTCGAGGACGACATCTACGATGCAATCAGCCTGAAGACTTGCGTCAGCAAGCGAAATACGATTGGTGCACCGGGTGAGGAAGCAATGAAGCAGGTGCTCGCCATCAACGAGGAATATCTGAAAAATTTATAATAATATAGTTATATTTTTTGAAGGGAGTTAACCTTATGAATAAGACAACAAAAGCGAAATACGACCTTGCAACGCGCATGTTGAAGGTGGATATTTCCATAGATGAAGTAGCTCTTATGTCCGGACTCACAATTGATGAGATTGAGAAGTTAAAGGCCGGCATTGAGCCGGAAGAGATCATTGATGAGGCAGCTTTCGCGGAGAAAGCTCTGAAGGGAAAAGACAAGTAATACGCAAGTCAAACAGAATCCGATAGATGTTTCTCTGTTTCACAATCATCATAAAAAAGAAAGCGATTCGATGAAAATCAAATCGCTTTCTTTTTATATGATACTTCTTATACTTGTTCGTACAGTCTCTGATAGATCTCTGCGGAATTAGACCAGCTGTAGTTCTGCTGCATCGCACATTCCTGCATACATTCCCAGGCATTCTTCTTGTCGAAGTATACCTGCTTTGAGTAGTTGATCGTATTCAGTAACTCATGTGCGTTATAGTTTGCGAATGAGAATCCGGTTCCGCTTCCCTCGAATTCATTGTATGGAATAACCGTATCCTTCAGTCCGCCCGTCTCTCTTACGATAGGCAGTGTACCATAACGAAGTGCCATCAGCTGTGTCAGTCCACATGGCTCGAAGCGGGATGGAACCAGCATTGCATCACACGCTGCATACATCTTGTGTGACAATTCGTCCGAATAATAAATATTCGCAGATACCTTTGCCGGATGAATGCCCTGATAGTACCGGAACATATCTTCATATTTCCGGTTACCGGTACCAAGCACAACAAACTGTGTACCATCGGTACAGATATCGTTCATGACACGGTCAACGAGATCTAAGCCCTTCTGATCTGTCAGTCTGGAGATAATACCGATCATATAAGCATTCTTATCTTCCGGAAGTCCAAGTTCCTTCTGCAGTGCAAGCTTGTTTGCCACTTTGTTCTTGCGGAAATTCTTCAATGTGTAATTCTTATAGATCTTCTTATCTGTAGCCGGATCGTAATCCTTGTAATCGATACCATTTACAATGCCCCACAGGCTCTGGTTTCTCGCGCGGAGCAAACCGTCTAATCCTTCACCATAATAAGGCGTCTGAATCTCCTGTGCATACGTATTCGATACCGTTGTAATCTTATCTGCATAAACAAGTCCACCCTTGAGCATACTTGCATCCTTGTCAATCTCCAGCTTATCCGGTGTAAACAAATAATCTGGCAGTCCGGAATACTCCTGTACGGTCTTGATATCCCATCTTCCCTGGAACTGCAGGTTGTGGATCGTCATGATTGACTTCATACCACTGTAAAATGGATTGTCTGCAAACAATGTCTTCAAGTATACCGGAACCAGTCCTGCCTGCCAGTCATGGCAGTGTACGATATCCGGCTGGAATCCGATACTTGGCAGGATGGAAAGTGCTGCCTTGCTAAAATAGCAGAACTTCTCGATATCCCATTTCATATCGTCACTGTATATATTGAAACCATTGAAATAATACTCATTGTCAATAAAGTATACCGGAACCCCTTCATATTCCAGATACATAACCCCGACATACTGCTGCTTCCAGCCAATATCCATATGGAAATGCGTCAGATAACGCATCTTCTCCTTGAATTTTGCCGGCAGACACATATAATTCGGAATGATGACACGCACGTCATACTCCTTTTTATCAAAGATTCTCGGCAATGTACCAACAACGTCTGCAAGTCCGCCAGTCTTGATAAACGGTACGCATTCCGATGCAATATAAGCCACTTTCTTCATGTTTTTTGTCCTCCCATATCCGACTCTAAAAGTCTCGTAACAAAGTTACTTTAATTCTAGCATAAGCACTCCGATTATTCAATCCATTTTATGCCACATTCTGTCAAAACTCGTCCGATTCTACCGGCTGGATAACCGGCGCATCTTCTGCAGCAATGCCCGGTCTACCTCCGCGTCTCCATATCGGATGTCCTCATAACAGCGCGTCAGCTCCGTCACATCCGCGAGCGACTGTTCATTTAATTCCGTCTCAATCTCCCGCCCGGTTTTCGACTGTTCCAGTGCAATATCGTAGCGATAGCGTTCAATGCAGTCCTTGTAGCATCGTCTTGCCCGCTGTCTGCGTGATAAAAACCGTCGTTTTTCATCTGCATGCGTCCGCTGTTCCTCTTTCTTCTTTTTTACTACAACCAGTTCCACCTGATCGGTCGAGATATTACGCCTTGCCATCAGGAACCGGACAAACCGGACCAGCACTTTATACGCGATAAACAGTCCCAGACAGATCAATCCGACATAGAGCACCGGCTCCAGTGTCTGTCCGACGGAACGAATACCCGACGGCACATCGCCATCATCAAACTGCTGGTGTTCACTTGTCTCTGCCTCTCCACCACGGAACCAGAAACTTATATAGTGATAGAAAAGTCCGATCACCATCGCGATCACACGAACCACTGCCAGTATCGCCTGCCCGATCAGCGCGATCACTCTGCGGAAATCAAACACTTCGCCAAGCACGAGTCCAATCGTCAGACAGAGAATGATTGCACCGACCATGATCGTATTTACAGACAGTATCTGCCGGATCGGGATTCCCGATACATGGCTGGTCGCGTCCAGATAATTTTCCATTCCATCCGTGTACACCAGCGCCAGATACAGAAAAAGCAGAATCAATGCTGTCACATAAGCATAGATCCGAAGTCCCTGCACACCGAGATGCCCACTCACAAGGTACACGATCAGGCACAGCAAAAAGGATGGCCACGGAAGTTCATCCATCTGCTTCCTTTTATTTTTCCATGTGCTTTTTACAGATGCCGAGAACAGATAACAAGGAATCAGGAAATAAAACCACTGAGTCTCCATCGATACCGGCAGCAAAAGCATCGGCAGCCGCAACGCCACATGCCCGACAAACAACCACAAATAATGCTGTGCCTTCTCCCTCAGAATATACGAATACACAAACATTGCACCCGTGATTGGAAGCAGAAAGTAATGTACATCCTGTTTCAAAAGCACAACTTCAAAAAAGGCAAAGCACAGACTGCAGCAAAGCCATTCATATAGAAGGTGCAAAAGCTTCGTGACCTGTAACAGTTTAGATTTCATTCCACTTCACCTCCACGCCCTGCATATAGCCACGCCATCCAGTCTTATCCTGAATGTCATAATACGGAACTACCATGTGCAGCTCCGGGTGCTTTTTATGCATATAATCAAGCTTCAAAAGCAGATCTTCTTTGTAATAAGGAGAAATAATCACATACGTTATCGGCTCTTCCATCTGCTGTATCTCGGTATCTACCATCTGCATAAATGCATCGATTCCTGCATTTTCTTTGATGCGTGCCAGATATTTGTCGATCGTTTCACCATGCTCCATCGACATGCCGGCTTCCACCCGCTCACACGCACCAGTCATGCAGTCAATCCCATTTGATACAAGTTCCACCGATACCTTATGTTGCAGAAAATACTCAGCGATCGTTCCCGCCATACGGATACTCATCTCCTGCAGATATTCCGTCTTTACCATGATATTCGTCTCCAGATTGAGCAGAATCCGTACGCGCTGTTCCGAAGTATAACCATACATATTTACCATGAGTTTTGACGCTTTCGCAGTTGCCTTCCAGTTGATCTTCCCGTAAGTATCTCCATAGGTGTATTCCCGGATTCCACGAAACGTATACGGATCCTCCATCTGATTTCGTCTCGTCTCCAACTCACCGAGCAAATGGGAACAGAACATCGAAAGCTCCGGGGATGCGACCCGCTTCGGCAGCACATACAGCCATGCGTCGGATTTCCGGCTATATGCGAAATTCGTTGTCATAAAGAAATCCCGCGCCGTCATATTCAGACTCGGTATGCCATACAGTCCCCGCTTTCCAGTCTGAAACGGCAGCCGCCGCGTGATCTTCCGGTAGCCAAGCACAGAGAACACATCGTTTCGATAATAGCTGTCGGTCACGACTGTATTTTCTGTATCTGCAAACCGAAACGAACGATCGGTCGAGAATTTGACATGAAAGACAGGCAAAGGCAAAAACTTTCCATTGTAGATAACCTCTGTCAGGGCACTTGCATCCCCTTCCCTCACGCATGTATCCCCAAATGAAATTGTCACATCGAGATTCCGGTTCCACCATTTCGCGTACAGACGTTTCTGTACAATATAAACCAGACTCGCAATCACAAGTGCAACAATCAGATTCACTGCTTCCAATCCTCCACTGGCACTTCAACCGTTGCTACGATCTCCTTCATCCGTTCGTTGTTATCCTTTGTACTTCCATACGTCAGAAGCCGATGTGCCAGCACGCATGGAGCAAGCAGCTTCACATCATCTGGTATCACATATGTTCTTCCCTGCATTGCCGCATAGCATTGTGATGCACGCACAAGCGCTAACATCGCACGTGTACTGACCTCTGTCATGATGCCCTGATTTTTTCCGGTTTCCTCCACAATCTGGACGATGTACTCCCGGATACACGGATGTACAGTTACCGTTCTTGCAGCTTCTCGCATCTGTGCAATCTGCTCCGCCGTGCAGACCGGTTTCAGAGAAAGAAGCGGATGTTCCCCCATAAAAGTCTCCATCACGTGCAGCTTCGCCTGCGTATCCAGCTGTCCCATTGAAAGCTTCATCATGAAACGATCCACTTGTGCTTCCGGAAGTGGATAGGTTCCGGTTGTCTCGATCGGGTTCTCCGTTGCAACTACCAAAAAAGGCTCCGCAAGCGGCAATGTTTCTCCATCGATCGTCACCTGCTTTTCCTCCATCGCTTCGAGCAAACTTGCCTGTGTACGTGGTGTCGCCCGGTTGATCTCATCGGCAAGCAGAACATTTGTAAATACCGGTCCCTTTACCAGATGAAACTCCCCATCCTTCTGACTGTACACATTCAATCCCGTGATATCGCTCGGCATCAGATCCGGCGTAAACTGCACACGTTTCTGCTCCACATCCAGCAGTCGTGCAAATGTCTTGGCAAGCGTCGTCTTTCCACTTCCCGGACGATCCTCTAACAGCACATGTCCGCCGGCAAGCAGCGCGACTAACAGCTTCTCAACAACCGCTTCTCCGGCAATCACAACCTTCGATGCTTCTGCGATCACATTCTGTGTTATTTTCTGCACCTCTGTAACTTCCATAATTCCTCCTGTTTTCTATGTATTTGTAACTTATTTCTGCGTATATTCCATATATAGATTTATTCTAGCATAATCTTTGAAAAATGGAAATTTTTTTACACGTTTTAAGCAATCTATGATATAGTTGATTTATCATATTTGGGGAGGTTTCCTATGAATTGTAAAGCATGCGGACATGCATTAAATCAATACGGCATCTGTCCGGTCTGCGGATGGCAGGACCCATCATATGGACAGCAACCATCCTACAATGGGCAGCAGATACCATACCAACAGCCATACAGCGGGCAACAGATGTACAATCAACAACCTTACAACGGGCAGCAGATGTACAGCGGGCAACAAATGTACAATCAACAACCTTACAACGGACAGCAGATGTACAGCGGGCAGCCTTACAACGGGCAGCAGATGTACAACCAGCAATCGCCTTACAACGGGCATCAGGTGTACAATCAGCAGATGCCATACCAGCAGCCACAAGGTTCCGTTCCACCAACACCAGCACCGAAAAAAAAGAAAAAATGGCCGCTCTTTGCCGGCATTGGCGGATGTGTTGTTGTTCTGGCAATCGGAATTGCACTGATCGTAACCAAACGTCCAATCAAGGATCTGACAAACGACGATTCCCATACAACAACGGAACAGTCTACCATGTCTTCTACAACGGAAGCTTCCGTGACCGAGCATCCACAACAGGCGGAAGCAGGCACAAAAACCGTTATGATCTATATGGTTGGTTCCGATCTGGAAAGCCAGTATCAGGCAGCTTCCACGGATATCGAAGAAATGCTTGATTCCGACTATGATGAATCAAAAATGAATATCCTGATCTACACTGGCGGCTGTTCCAACTGGCATAACCGTGACATCCCAGAGGACGCCAACTCTATTTTGAAGATTGAGAATGGATCATTGACAGAGCTTACTTCCAAGGACGCTTCTAACATGGGTGATCCGTCAAACCTAACCGAATTCTTAAATTACGGTTACACGAACTATCCGGCAGAACAATACGACCTGATCTTATGGAATCACGGTGGTGGCGCGTTCTTCGGATATGGATTTGACGAGACAACCAATGACAGTCTGACCTTGGATGAACTTGATCAGGCGTTTGCAGACTCCCCATTCCACGATGGAAACAAGCTGGAATTTATCGGATTTGACGCCTGCCTGATGGCAAACATCGAAACCGCACATACGTTAAGCCCTTATGCAAATTACATGGTTGCCTCTCAGGAATCCGAGCCGGGCATCGGATGGTCCTACTCCTTCCTTACCGACATCGAGACACTCCAAAGCGGCAAAGACATCGGACAGAAAATCGTGGACAGCTACATGCAGGATACCACAGATTACATGAACAGCATGCCATTTTCCTATGCGACAATCTGCTTATCTGTATTGGATCTGAGTCAGGTTGATACGTGTGAGACAGCATTAAATGATTTGTTTGCTTCAGTCAATAAAGATTTCAACGAAAGCACCTACCCACAGTTTTCTTCTATGCGTAAGAATTCGAAGGAAATTGCAGCAGCCTACTCTTATACAGAAGGTTCCTATGATGTCATCGATCTTGCCGATTATGCGTTACATATGAAATCCATCTATCCGGCAGAATCCGGTGCCCTCTCGGACGCATTGAACAAACTGATCGTATATTCCGATGCAAATGAGTCAAAGATCAACGGTGTATCAATTTATCATCCGTATTACACGAAGCAATATGCTTCTTCGTTGATACCGATGTACACAACCTTTGATTTTGCAGAAAATTATACAAGCTACATTTCCCGGTTCGCTGGTATGCTGACCGACACCAACGCATTTGCAGTAACATGGAATCCAGAAGATCTCGTTCCAACGATGAACGATGATTCCACATTCTCGGTTACATTAAATGCTGAACAATCTTCTGCTTTACAGAATGCATATTTTGTAATTGCCAAGAAGGATCAGGAAAAGGACGGCATGTATGATCTGGTTGCATTAAGCTCCGCCATCTCAAACGATGGAACCGGAAAACTGACGGCTGACTTCGACGGACAGATCACCTACATGCAAAATGATACAACAAAAGAGAACTACGAACTGATGTATACCGTACAGGAAAAGACAGATACATACACCCGCTATCTGATCTCCAGTATCCTCTACAATGACGATATTGAAGGCGATGACAGTATGTATGCCTATTTCGTCTTAGAGGTATCCAACGAACATCCGGAAGGTCAGATTCTGGGAGCTTATCCGATTGACAATTATATCAACACTGAAGGAAATGAGATCTTCCCAGAGCGTTACGAGATCGATATCAACGACTACCAGAATGTCGCGTTCGGATATTTCTCTCACCGCTTCACCTCAAATGAAGACCTGACAAACTTCAACGATGCAGACTGGGCAGACCTGACGATCAATTACAGCTCGTTCCCAATCTCCGAAGGCTTCACGCCGATACGGGATGCATTGCTTGCCGGAGAAGAATATTATGGTATGTTCATCTTCGAAGATATGCAGGGAAACAGACATTGCTCAAGTCTGGTACAGATTCAGTAAATAACTCATTACAAAAAATGCGTCAGCTTAACGCTGGCGCATTTTTTCATATCCACTCCGGCTGCCACTGCCGGCAGTCTCCTGATCGTATTTATCTTTCAACCGGTCGATATCAGACTTCACTCCACGCACATCGAAATGTGGCAGTTCAAACTTATATCCATTGTCTGCTAAAAAACGATGTGCAACCGAAAATGTAATATCATCGAAGTTCGTCATAAACCGATGGTTGATCTCTCTGACACAACTCTCCATACTCTCGTATTTTCCCGGATCAATCTCCGAGAACACCTGATAGAACGTATCGAGGCAGATGCTTCTCTGACTCTCAAAGTCCGATGTGACATTCTGCACTGGAAACGCATGCAGATATGCTCGTAACCATGCCGAATCCCCACGATACCACTGTGAGATGGTATCATACTTTTGATCCATGTCTAAAATCTCCCGTTCCCAACAGTTTGACATATACGATGCATCGACGATCCGGTTAATCTCCTCATCGGTCAGATACAGATCATATTTCTGATTAAATTTCTGAATAATCTTTCTTCGCTTTGGTACAGCCTTTGTAAGTCCAGTCACCGTCATTCCCGCTTTTGCATCCGACTGGCTGTAATGCTGGGTATAATAATCATAATCGTTCTGCTTCTGTCTGGCTTTTCCCTTAGCTGATTTTGATATCAGCCATGCTATAAGCCAGAACGGAGCACCGACAACAGCTATGATCAACGATACCAGTAACAGTACGCCAAAACTGGAACTAAAGCTTGACAAGCCACTGAATATAAAGAGTAAAAAGACGATCAAACCAAATTTGTCGTGCAGTTTACTGTATATCTTCGGGTTGTTTCTGCCATACATTCCATACCAAATGAAGAATATAAATACAAGTGGCATGTTACTCCTTTACCTACTCATCCCTCTTACCAGCTTACGCTGGTAAGAAAGGTCTTCGTAAAAAAATGCTGGCAAGCCGCATTTTTTTACTCATCCCAGTTATGATACACGTCCTGGACGTCGTCATCCTCATCGAGCATGTCAAGGATGCGGTTCATCTTCTTGATGTCATCCTCAGATGTAAGCTCTACGTAGTTCTGTGGAATCATTGTAACGTCTGCCTCAGCCATCGGGATATTCTCTTTCTCAAGGGCCTCACGTACACCATAACTGAATAGTTTATATAATACACATCTGAGTGATAGTATATCATAACTGAACATGCAAAACAATCTTCTCAGTGATGAAATACATACAATTTTATTAGAACTTTCTAACGTCTTTCCTACAACTTTTTAACAACTTTTCTACAACTATTCATCATAATTTGATCGAATCTTATCTATAAATTTAACAAACTGATTTCTAACATGTTCTGGTGCTACAATTTCAACCTTATTTCCAAACCCACAAAGCCATCCGAAAAACTGATCGCTTATCTCTACATCTGCAAACACCATAAAATGTGTATCATCTGCTTTTGTGTACACAACCTTTTCGCTTCTTCCAAATCGTTCCACCGCCGTATCTAACAGATAGTTGGTAAATCGAAGTCTCACACGTTCATCTTTTCCTTGGAACATAGAAAACACTCTTTGGGTGTAACTGTTTAGATCAATTTCCGCAAACTGCGCTGCCCCTTCGCGCGGCTGTCCGGTTCGTTTTAGGCTCTTCATTCGATCTACACGATAAGTTCTGATTGCCTGTGAATCATCATCAAAAGCAAGCAAATAATAGTTTCCATCATTTATAATCAGCTTATACGGACTGACTAAATATCGCGCTCCATGTTTTCTTTCAATCTGCTTATTCAGATCATTGATTGAATATTTCAGATATTGAAAACTTATTTTTTCCGGTACGTGCTTTTCCCCTTCAATTTTTTTACTCATAGCATCATAAATCGTTGATACATTACCAAGCGTAGACTTATTTAATGTTTTTACTCTTGATGTAACAAGTGCATCGGTTCGGATTGTCTCTGCCTGCTTCTCACTCACAAACTCCCGCATAATATCCACTAACCTTTTTGATTCTTCTTGGGATATGTATTTTGATGAATATATGCACTCTGAAATCAAACGTATATCCGATACCTCATAATGTCTTTGCCGTACATAAAATCCCTTTTTATGTTTATCATATATAATTGCTTTTTCTGTGTCATACTCATCTGTTTCAAACGCCTCTTCTGCCTCGTCCAAATCTGCCTCATATTCAATCATATATAAAGCCTTGTTAATCTCATCTATATCTCGATAAATAGATCGTCTTTCAGCATCAATGCCCTTTTCCTGCAAATAAGCAACTATTTCCTGTGCTGTTACAACATTGTTCTCATCAGATTCTTTAAGCAAATATTGATACACCAGATATGGCTTCATCTTTTGGTTTGATCTTCTCCCACTTGTTTCTTTCATAACACACCTCCATACAAAGCCATTCTAGCACTCACAATAGCAAATCTCAAACTTTTATCATTCATCATTGAGAATATCATCTAACAGATTTAATGGTAATTCAATTATTGCTTTTCCAAATGTTCTGCCTATGGCTGTCTCAAACGAATTTGTTTTATTGCGGTTTCCGCTTGTCGCTCCGAAAGCCGCATTGATATTGTCTACAAGTTCTGCTGCCGTATACTGTGACAAATCCGATGCCGCACCTTGTAATTCTCGATTTACTACATCTGCTATTGCTTTTTCTAAACCTGCTCTATTTGCCACGTAACGATCTCGCGTCCGTTCTTTCTTCAAAGAATAAGCAAGATCAGATTTACTTTGCAAAAATGCCTTTGTTAATTCATCCGTGTTTGTGATAACCTCATACCTTCCATTTGTACCACTAACCGCTACCCCAGCCGCTCTTCTCAGGTTATTTACATGTCTGCTTACATTCATTCTTCGTTCTTCTCCCTTCTCATGTCCTCTTGTTCTAACTGCATATGTATTTTTTTATGTTCCTGTGGTGTACACCACAACAAATTTTCCACCGAATTATTTTTCTTGTTTCTATCCTTATGATGTAAATTTGTCTGCATTGGTGTTGGTCTATCTAAAAAAGCATAAGCAACCAACCTACTTATCAGCTTTGATTGCTTATGCCCTTCTATCATTAAATCAACTCTTAAATAACCATTCAAATTCAAAGGTTTTAATATTATTGCTTCATATCCCAACATGCTTTTTACTCTGCCTTTATTACTAACATAATATGCCTTTTTCGTTCCTTCAATTTCTCTCCATTCTTCATATTCTAAATTCTTCACATTATCAATGCAATAGTTCTCATTGTATAATAACTGATAAATCAGTTTCAAATTGATTCTTTTATATTTGTTATCTATTGTTTTTAATTTGATGCTTCGTGTATTATTATCAAATTTAAGATATTTGTTTGTCCTGCTGTTATAGATCATATTTTTCTCTCGATCAAAATAATAGTAAGAACAAAAGCCATCATTTATTTTTTCCATTTCACACACTCCTCTCAAAGGAATGTGAAAAATGCAAATTTTTATTTATATGAATTTGCCCTAATATTTATGATTTTTTATAATAAATCTGGCATCTTAATCTAATAAATCAATCGTTAGATTATATAATTTTCTCGCTCTGCTCCATCCAAAATCATAATAATCTGCAAGCCAATTATAAAAAGCAGCTTGCGTTATATCTATTTCAGATGCAAGCATTTTGTAATTATAATCATCATTCAATGCTACTACCATGCGAACCTGTTGTCTTAATTGTCTATTATATAATTTTTTATCCATTTTCTGTCTCCCCTCTGTTTTCTATAAAAATCTAATGTATTCACGAAATAACAAAAGCCGCATAATAGTTTTTTGATCTATCATGCGGCAGCAGCCTTTATATACCTATTTATCTACGGAGGGTATATTATAGGATTATTCTATTGTTTCTCTGTATTTTCGTCATTGGTGGTCTGTGTGTCCTCCAAATAGCGCTCATGTATTACATTAGATTTTTCTTGTTTTCGCACCTGTTCTTGCTTTTCCATAAATATATAATAGCCGATATCATTCAAATTCATTTTTTCTACCCAACTTTCCTATAAAAAGCAAGGCGGCAACGCCGCCCTTTGCCTCTATAACCCTCTATCTCTCAGTAACTTATCCAATGTAGGTCGGCTTACATTCAAAGCCTCTGCAAACTGTTTCTTATTTATTTTACGTGTCTGATATTCTTTATAATATGATGAAAACTTATCTTCATCAATCGCCTTTACCTGTCTGCCTTTATATTTTCCCTCACGCTTAGCGATCGCAATACCCTCTCTCTGTCTCTCCAAAATCTGCTGTCTTTCAAACTCTGCAATCGCACCAATCATAGTCAACATCAATTTTCCGGTTGGTGTGCTTGTATCTAAATTTTCTTTATTACTTACAAGCTGCACGCCTTTGTTATTCATAGCTTCTACAATTTCAAGCAAATCTTTTGTACTTCTCGCAAGTCTGCTAAATTCATGTATATATACGGTATCACCTTCCCGCACAAAATCCATCATTGCCTGCAACTGTGGTCTATTGGTATCTTTTCCACTTACCTTCTCAGTAAACCATTTATCTATCTTATACTTTTCCAAAGCCTCTACTTGGCGGCTCTCATTCTGTTCAACTGTACTTACTCTAACATACGCAACATTCATACTCTTTACACACTCCTTTGTTTCCCTTTTCTATAATATATCATAATGTAAATTATAATTCAAGTATTTTATTTACATTTTGTAAAATAAATCATTTTTACATTTATATTTTACGTTTTTAGAAGCATTTTATGTGTAAAGCTAGATTATACTCTTATTTAACAAAAAACCGACTATCAAAAGCCAGATCAATAATCTAGCATTTGATAGTCGGTACATTGTCACATTTTTTTATTTCAAAGAATTTCCCTGCTCTTGGTAATCGTCCAAATCAATCATAAACATTATAGCAGAACCATCCGTTTGTTTATACATCACACCATCTGTCGAAGTATAACCATATTTTTCATTATCTCCTGTGACAATTTGAATTTCAAAATCATCATATTTCTCATCAAAAGATATAGAATCACTCGCAACCATATATCTTGCAAGCTCATCTATTTCTGCTCCAAAGCTGTTCTGAGCGACATATGCAACTACAATCATATCTGCTTCCGTAGTATTCTCATGTGTAATATATACAATAGTTTTAATATCTAATGATGACGGATTTGATAATTGACTTTTTAATTTCTTTATCATCTTACTTACATTAGGATAATACGGTCTTATAGCTTCAAAAGATGCATCTTTTTCTGCTTCCTTTTCGGCTTCTTCTTGCTCTTTTAACTCATCCAACTCTTCCCGCGCATTTTTCAGATCAATATAATTTTTCACTTGATTTTTTTGTTTCTCTGTCATTTCAGAATATGTTTTTTCAAGTTTCACAATCATATCCTCATCATCTAAAGTAATGTCGCCCAATGTCTCAATTTTATCTATTGTATCTTGTGCAATAGGATCTATTTCTTCCTCCTTCTTTCCACAACCAACAGAAAACAACATTGTTACTCCAATCAATAAACACAAAATTCTCTTCTTCATGTTTTCCCTCCTCATATTCTTTTGCATTAACCGATATTGGTAAATACTAATATACACCATATGCGGTTAATATTCAAGTAATAGGTGGTGATAAAATGATTCGTTATGATCGACTATGGGAAACCATGAAAGAAAAGGGCGTTTCTCAATATGCTCTTATAAAAAAATACGGGATAAGTCCTGCACAGATCACAAGACTAAAAAGAAATGAAAGTGTTAGCACACATACGATTGATATGTTCTGCGAAATATTACATTGCAACGTGGAGGATATTATGCAATTTCTTCCTTCCTCTGATATAAATAAATCAGACACTTAACACCATATAATTATTATCTTATATCGTGTTAAATGTCTGATTATAAATTTTCTGTGGTTTTTATTTTCTTCTCAACTTCCGCACATATAACATCCATAAATGCTTCAAGTTTTTCTGTATAAAAAATATTTTGTTGCATAATTGCTTTTTTTCTTGGAACACCATTATATTTTTGATACACAATCCCCATTGCTTTTCCGCACTCTTCGCCTTGGTATGTATAATAAAAATATAATTTCCACGCTTCACAATATTTTTCCTTTGTGGTTCTAAAATGTGTACCCTCTTTTGAAAAGTAATAAATATAGTCACAAGAGGCTTGATACCATCCAGCTTCTTCTAAATATCCAATCCAATGTCGAATAGTTTGTCTTGAAACCCACTCATAATTCTTATCTAAATAATCTTGCATTTCCTCATTTGTAAAATTGGAAAATTCTTCATCCCCCAAGAAAGAATGATAAAAATACAACATTCTATCAAAATCACTTGTTGCTGGGATATTCAATTCTGTGATACAAAATACTTTGAATGAGTTTTTGATTGATTGAATTTTGAATATACATGTACTTCCGCGCCCTTCAATCTCATATGTGACCTCATACCGATCTAAACATTTTTTCAATGATTGCCTAGAAGCATTTTTATTCAGTTCATTTGCTAATTCATTTATGGTATAGCTTTTTAATTCTAACATAAAACCTCCTTTTTTGAATCAAACTCTTAACATGATATAGCATATCTATATATGATGTTAAATGCATGATCTAATTTTCCTATGCTGCTGTTCCTTCTCTTGATGATTCTAACGAGAATGCTGCGGCAGCAGCATTCTCCTGTCCGATAGTTCTAAATTCCAAAGTTGCAACCTCCGGATAGCGATTGAGGAACCAACGCTTGACATACGGATATCGGAATGCCGCACTATGACACTTTGTACGAATAACCAAATCCTCAAATCCGTCCAAGACCTTCAACCGCTCTTCAACAGGTTCATGTGTCAAAATATAGTCTCTCATAAAATCGTATTTCAACCCCTTATATCTCTGCTGTGAAGCATTTTTCTTAATCTGTCTACGAATCACCTCGTATTCCGGATACGCTGAACGCACCTCCTGCAACCACTCGTACTCATATGTACCGAAAATCACAGCCTGCTTTGCAAACGAAGCATTCATAACAATCTGTCCATGCTCCATATCAATTCTTAAACCACTCTTCTTACCCTTACACATATTAAACACCTCTTTCTTTTATTTTTATATTTACGCTGCTACATTATTTGTTGTATTCTCAAATACCTTGCTTTTGTTTTTAGAAAACTCTGCCATTCCCGGATAAGTTTCCAAGAACCATTTTTTCATCTGAGCATATGTATATGGTTTCTCTTCCACCTCATCACCTCTTTCGCGTCTATTGCGATACATTTCCATGATAGAACCCTCATTATCATCATGGTTCTTGATGTACAACTCCATATATCTATACGTCAAGCCCTTGCAAGTATCCTTGGTTTTCTTCGCTGTTTTCTTAACCATAACCCGATACTCTGGATAGTCTCTTCTAATCGCCTGCAAAACATTATACTCATCTGTTCCATAATAGCTTGCTGCCTTCTCAAACTTCTTTGTAATCTCAATCACACGATTCTTGTTAATAACCTTAATACCATTCATCTTTTCCATAATTAAATCTCCTTTTCATAATTGATTTTCTTTTTGTTTACATGTTTATCATATCACTTGGTTTTTCTTTATCAGTCACTTTAATGGTACTGATTTATTATTTACATTTTGTTTTTTCTTTTTGTTACCTCCTTTTCTGTATCTCTGTTCCTTATGTATTTATAATAGCATCCTGCATCTTAAAACAAGTCATTATAATGGCACATGTATATATAAATAAAAAAGAGTGCCTATTAAAATAATAAGCACTCATAATAATTATCATAAATTTTCTAACGGACTTGTACGAATCGCCATATTGAGGAAATTTTCATCATCCATTGATTGTAGATAAATCTTTGTTATATTGATATTGCTATGCCCCAGCAACTTCGATAACGTATATAAATCACATCCGTTTCTAAGCTGTGCCTGTGCATAAAAATGTCTACATGTATGCGGACTGATTCTAACACCGTTATGAACCCCTACGCCGGTTCCCGCATCCAATACTAATCTTTCTATTGTTTCAATAGTTAATTTCCTGCCCTTCTGGGAAAGCAGCAAATATTCCGTTTCATATCGAAATTTATCTTTTATATACTGTTTCCGCACTCTAAGATATTTTATCAGATATTTGTTAATCATTGGTGTGATCGGCACAAAGCGTTGTTTATTACCTTTTCCAATAATATTGATATGTGTTCCTTGAATATCGCTCATTTTCAATCCACACAGTTCTGAATTACGAATACCGGTGTCAAAAAGCAATATCATAATCAATTTATTCCGTACATCCAAATATCGGCTTCCAGAATAATACGTCACCATATCTCCCACTTCTCTGTCTGAGAATGTATGTATCAATGTGATTGGCTGCTTTTGAAACTTTACTTTATCCATAGGATTTTTAGGTATATATGTTTCATCTACACAATAACTGAAAAAAGCACGGAAACATTTTATCAATCCATTGATGTATGTTTCCTTCAATCCCTTATTCATCAACAATTCAATATAACTCTGAATCATCTGATACAAAACATCCTCCAACATTGTCACTTGATACTCCGATTTCAGATACCGGAACAAAGCCAGATTATTATTCCGATATCCTTTTAATGTCCGATCGCTCAACTTCCGCAAACGACAATCAAATAAAAACTCCTTCAAAACATCCTGTAAAATCATATAAAAAACCTCCTTCTAATTTGTGAATTATATAAACCAAATTAGAAAGAGGCATCTCATTTGTACATCCATCATTCAATCTATCTTTTTTCCTTTTGTTTATCATCACTGAGCGATTTTTTCACTCAATTTTGATTAAAAAAGTTGTTAAAAAGTTGATGGAAAGATGTTAAAAAACGTTGAAAACACGTTGTTTTTTCGTTCTTTTGTTGTATAAAAATTGCTACTCTTTTTACTCATCCCAGTTATGATACACGTCCTGGACGTCGTCATCCTCATCGAGCATGTCAAGGATGCGGTTCATCTTCTTGATGTCATCCTCAGATGTAAGCTCTACGTAGTTCTGTGGAATCATTGTAACGTCTGCCTCAGCCATCGGGATATTCTCTTTCTCAAGGGCCTCACGAACGGCTGTGAACTCATCCGGAGCAGTTAAGATTTCGAAGCTGTCCTCTTCCTCGTTGAAGTCTTCTGCACCTGCGTCAAGTGCAATCATCATCAGATCATCTGCGTCCATATCGCAGTCCTCTTTCGCGATGATAATCTGTCCCTTCTCATCAAACATATAAGATACACAACCAGTCGTTCCGACATTTCCGCCACCCTTTGTGAATGCATTTCTTACATTGGATGCTGTACGGTTCTTGTTATCGGTAAGCGCATTTACGATAATTGCTGTTCCACTTGGGCCATAGCCTTCATATGTAATTGTTACATAGTTTACGGAATTTGCATCACCGGCTGCCTTCTTGATACCACGATCAATCGTGTCGTTTGGCATGTTATTTGCTTTTGCCTTTGCAATGACATCACGCAACTTGCTATTGTTTGCTGGATCTGGTCCGCCTTCCTTTACGGCAACTGCGATCTCACGACCAATGATCGTAAATACTTTTCCCTTTGCAGCGTCGTTTTTCTCTTTCTTGTGCTTAATGTTCGCAAATTTTGAATGTCCTGACATTGTTTGTTACTCCTCTTCCTTTAGTTTCGTGATTTTAACAGTAATAATCCTGTTATCTTCTATTTTTACCGGGATAAATTCATACCCCTGATATTCTATCTTAAAGGATTCACCCTCTTCTGGCAACCGTCCATGCTCATAGAGCAGGAAACCGTTTACCGTCTCAAAATCCTCATCCGGGAATTCGATTCCAAGTAAATCCTCCAGATCTTCTAACGTTGCTCCGCCGTCAACCAGATATTCGTCATCCGACTGCTTCTGGATCTCTTCCGGCTGTTCCTCATCGTGCTCATCCAATATATTTCCGACGATCTCTTCTAAGATGTCCTCCATCGTGACAATGCCTTCCGTTTGACCATATTCGTCCACCACGACTGCCATATGGATCTTCTCCCGCTGCATCCGCTGCAAAAGCTCGGATACATCCTTCGTCGGATGTGTGACAATTGCTTTGTCAACCATTCCCGCAACCGGTGTTTTCGGATCCTTCATATAGACCGCAATCAGATCTTTGATATGTACAAGTCCGATGATATTATCCAGATCCTCCTCATAAACCGGGTATCTGGAAAAATTATTTTCTACTGCAAGCTGCAATGCCTGCTCCACGGTCTGGGTGTTCTCCACAGCAACAATCTTCTGCCGTGGTGTCATGATATCCTTCGCTTCTTTGTCTCCGAACTCAAAGATGTTGTTGATAAGCTCCATCTCGCCTTCTTCGATCAAGCCCTGTTCATGCCCTTCCTCGACCATGGAAAGAATCTCTTCTTCTACTTTGTCTTCGTCCACCTTCTTCGAAAAAAACTTTCGAAAACCACTGGGTCCGCTTTGTGACATAGTTGTTATTTCTCCTTTTATAATTCTAAGCTGATGCGCAGCGCCTCGTTCACGCGGCGGATGATCGTATTGTCCAGATGACAGACTTTTTCTTTCAGTCTCTGTTTGTCGATCGTGCGCACCTGTTCTAACAGTATAACAGAATCTTTGGCAATATCGCAATACCTTGAATCAAGTTCTACATGCGTTGGAAGCTTCGCCTTGTGCATCTGCGACGTGATCGCCGCAATGATCACAGTGGAACTGTATTTGTTTCCCGCTTCATTTTGAATAATAAGTACCGGACGAACGCCGCCCTGTTCAGATCCTACGACCGGGCGCAAGTCTGCATAATAAATATCTCCACGTCTGATAATCAATGCCTTCACACTCCTATTGTTGTTCAAACTATTACAAGTATTTCCAACAATTCTTCTGTGTATGCAATCAATTAGAACTATATTATCAAACGGTGTATCCTATTCTTCTGCTTCCTTCGCAATAATCTGCTCGATGCTTCGTACAATATCTCCGGCGATCATGCTGTACTGTCCCTTTTCTTCTGCGGCCGCCTGACCTGCCATGCCATGCATGCAGACACCAAGCTTTGTCGCCTCAAACCGATCCATGCCCTGTGCCAGAAGTCCGGCAATAATTCCAGTCAGCACATCACCAGATCCGCCTGTTGCCATGCCATTTGTACCTGTTATATTAATATATGCCTGAAGTCCGCCATCGGACACCACCGTGCGCGCATCTTTTAATGCAACGACCACATTATGGCGCTTGGCAAACTCTCTTGCAAGATCGTATTTATTCGCCTTAATATCCGTCACCGACTGATTCGTAAGTCTTGACATCTCCATCAAATGTGGCGTCAGAATGAGCTTCGAATGCATCGTCTCAAACAGATCCATATGCTCGGATAACACATTGATTCCATCGGCATCTAAGACAACCGTGCCATCAAAGCTACGAAGTACCTTGTCAACCAGATACTGCGCTGCTTCCCCGGTTCCAAGTCCCGGTCCTAACACAAGCACATCTGCCCAGCCCATGACCGTCTTCATCGCACTGCGCATCGTGTCGATATCATCTTCTTTGTATGTCGTAAGCAATGCTTCCGGGAGTCTCGACTGGATAATCTCGCGATTCTCCTCTACGGTGCACACACGCACCAGCCCACAGCCCATACGGTAAGCAGCCTCTGCGGAAAACAGTGCCGCTCCTGCCATATTTTTGCTGCCTGCGATGATTCCGACCTTGCCATAAGTTCCCTTGTGGGAATCCCTTTTTCTATGTGGGAGCAATTCCTCTACATCCTTTGGATCATAGGTGTATAACCGTGGCTCTACAAAATCAATCGCCTGCTTCGGGAATCCGATATCAACCACGGATACCTCTCCTGCGTACTCATATCCCATACCCATGAGAAGTCCGAGCTTCATCAGCCCGAATGTCACAGTCGCATCCGCATGGAACGCCGTACCGAGCAGGAACCCGGTTGTCGCATCAATTCCGGATGGTACATCGATAGCTAACTTATAACCATCCATATCATTTAATGCTTTAATTACTTCTGCCTGTCTGCCCATTACGGCACGTGACAGACCAACACCGAAGATGCCGTCGATAATCACATCATATCCGGCGTTCACAAGCTCATCCACAAACTTCATATTCAGCTTCTTGGCGATTGCATACTGCGCATCGAAACCAGTGCTGGCTGACTTCAATCCATCTACCCAGTATATCTCGACATCGTATCCTTCCATCATAAGGATTCTTCCGGCTGCAATTCCATCTCCGCCGTTATTTCCACTCTCGACTACGATCAGCACATGCGCGCCTGCCGGAAACCGTTCCTTGACATGCTCCGCGATCCGGAGTGCCGCACGCTCCATCAGTACGAGCTGTGGAATTCCTATTACATTGGTTGTAAATTCATCAATTCTGAACACTTCCTGTCCAGTTGCAATGTATCTCATTTCTTCGTCCCCCGAATGACTAAGTATATAGGCATTTTACCCCAAATGCCGTATAAATACAATATCTGGTTTAACTATAACTTTTGTCGATTTTCGCCTTGACATTTTTCCAGAACTAAGATACCTTTGAAGTACCTATGAAAGAAACGAAGGGAGGAAGGAATCATGGTATTTATCGAAGGCGTCGGCTATGTGAACGACAGCAGTGCTGTTGCAACGCCGAATCGTACCCAGTCCGTATCGGAAACAACACCGAATTTTGTTGGTATGCTTCGCACGGAAACAGATAAATTAAATCAGGCATCTGTCACAACGAACCTTGATTCCATCTTCAAGGAAGCCGCTGACAAATACGGCGTATCCGAACGACTCTTAAAGGCAATCGCCTATACAGAGTCCGGTTTTCAGGCAGATGTGACCTCCTTTTCCGGTGCGATGGGAATCATGCAGCTTATGCCGAGCACGGCAAGTGCATATGGGGTATCCGATCCTTACGATGCTTACCAGAATATCATGGGCGGTGCAGCCGTGCTGAAGGATCTTCTGAATATGTTCCAGGGAAATCAGTCGCTTGCGATCGCAGGCTATAATGCCGGATGTGGCAATGTGAAAAAATATGGCGGCGTACCACCATTTACCGAGACGCAGAATTATGTTGCCAAGGTGACAAGTCTGATGCAGACCGGCGTATCGGTTCCTGCAAACACAGTCACGGTAACCCCTTCTGCAAATACCTCTTCCAATACCGGAACGGCTACAAGCAGAAATTCCAATACTTCAAATGAAGCAACTGTTTCTTCCGAAACAGCAAAAAAAAATGCGGAAATCCTCGCAGAGATCAAAGAGATCATCTCTGCCATTTCCACACTCACAACGAACCAAAGCACGTATTCAAATACATCCATGCAGAGTGGTCTTTCCGCATTAAACGGAACATCCGCTTCCGATTTCAGTGCAGGCAGCCTGCTTTCCTCCTATGGGAATCCGATCTCTACGATTCTGTCATCCTTACAGAATGTAGATACAACGGACACGGACAGCCTGCAGAAAGTTCTATCCTACGCAGAGTACCAGTTACTCACCAGCCACTACACAAACATGGTTGATATCATCTCCGTACTCGGAAGTACTGGTTTGAGTACAGAAAATGATTCCGACGACTCTCTATCGCATCTATTCGAGCTTGCCACACAGCAAAACATGCGTAAAGTCATCAATGTTATGGGGAATTCTACTTCCCTTCTATAAAATACAAAGAGTTGGTTGTCCATTCAATTCTACGCAGACGCGCTCCCGCTCGGTTCAGCACGTAACGGTACTAAATTCGTGCTTCGCACTCATTAAGTGCCGACGTGCTTCAACGGTCTGCTTTAGAATATGAATGAAACAACCAACTCTTTTTACACTTTGCAGAGAAGAAAAATTTTCCTTACCTTATTCTATCCTTTATCCTATTATCTTATCTCTGCTCATCCTTCAATTTTCTCAGTACTAGCACACTTACTCCTGCGCACAGGAATGTGGAACCGTACAATATCAGCCATGAACGAACCGTTCTTGCCTTGGAACGTACATACATCTTGTTCTCTTCCGTCTCGGCCGGTTCATACTCTGCCTCAATCGTCTGCGGCTCCGATGTGTATTCCTCGAAGGTCTGCGGATTGTTTGCAAGTGCAGAATAGGTTTCTACTGCATCCTGCAATTCATTGATCTTTTCATCGTAGGCTTCCTGCATCTCTGCAATCGCATCGTTACAGGTGGCAACCAGATCGTCAAACTGTTCCTCAACCTGTTCACTCTCTTCCTGCCCAGGTGGATCAAGTGAATTCAGGTCACAGGTGCTTCCGATGGATTCCATCGCCCAACGGGAATACGTCAGATACGAAAGCTTGTCTGTCACACCATTTAACTCGAACAGGATACCGGAGAAAATCAGCTGCACGATCAACACAAACGGTGCAATCGCCATTGCCCGGTCCGCACTCTTCGTAATAGAAGAAAGCAGCAATCCCATACCTGCCGCTGCATAGATCGTAAGGAAGATCAATACGATTATTTCTACTGTCGCATTGGAGAAGATCACACCCTTACAGTCCGGTGCACCCTTGATCAACACGAATGTCAAAACAAGTATCACTGCCTGAATCAGGGATATCACACCCTGCACAATATATTTCGACAGCATGTAGATTGGAAGCTTCAGATTACCCATATATTCTCGTTTCAGAATGACACGTTCCTTGTTGACCTCCTGAATCGTGTTAAGAAGTCCCATCCAGATACCGCCACTCATCAACGTAAATAAGATCGACTGTGTCTCCGTGAACAACTCATAAATACCGGAACGTGCAACCAACGTTAACAGCAATCCAATGATCAACGGCTGTCCGAAGATCAGCGCCAATCGCTGTACATCATTCATGATCAGGGTCGTATATCTTCGTACCAGAATGCCTAACTGTGCAAATCCACTCACCGTTCTCGGTTTGATTGCCTCTCCGTTTGACTCACGCACCTGTCCGCTTACCGCATTGATACCGGACATCTTAAACTGCGTCTCCCAGCCCTTTGAATCAGCCGTGATAATATCATAGACCTTTACGAGATTGTCTGTATGGAAGAAATCTTTAATTCCTGCCGGACTACCACAATAACAAAGCCGTCCGCCATATCCCATGATGATAACTTTATCACACAGGTCAAGGTTGTTGATCGTATGGGTTACCATGACAATCGTCTTTTCCTGCTCTTTTGACAGCTTGGATAATGTCCGCATCAGATGTTCTTCTGTTCCCGGATCAAGTCCGGATGTCGGCTCGTCCAAGAAGAAAAGTCCCGGATTCGCCAGAAGCTCTACCGCAATGCTGGCACGCTTTTTCTGTCCACCGGACAGACGGCGGATATAAGTATCCTTATGCTCCGAAAGTTCTACCATACGAAGCACTTCTTCGATCCGCTCCTCAATTTCCTGATTGCTTGTATCCTGCGGCATCTTCATTTTCGCCGTATAATAAAGCATCTTCTTAAGCGTGATATTCTCATAGATGATATCCTGCTGTGGTACAAATCCAATGATATTTTTGAGCGTCTGGAAATTCTCATGCAGATCTGTGCCATTGCAATATACATGCCCGGTCACCTTGGAATCAAAGCCACTCATCGCAGTCATCAGAGTTGTCTTTCCAGCGCCGGAACCACCGATGATTGCAACAAATTCATTTGCCCCGATACTCAGGCTGACTTTATCCAGAATCGTTTTTTTGCCACCCTTCGCTGGCACTTCCTTGTTTAAGTCGTGTACCTCTAATGCAATACCTTCCGGGTTCACCTTGTAATACAGGACATTTCCATCATAGATAAATGTTGTATTCAGGATGGTAAAGATATCTTTGTTTGACAGACAATATGGCTTCACAATCCGGCTTCCATTTACAAACACACCATTTGTTGAACCATTGTCAAACACATAAAATTGATTTTTTACTTTACGGACACCTGCATGGTATCTGGAAATCGCAACGTTTTTCAACCGGATATCACAGTCTGCTGCACGACCAATACTGTTGTCGCCGTCATGCAGGGAATATGTCTTCCAGCGGCCTTCCTTCTGCTGTCCGTTGTACAACAGGAGTACCGGATCAATGCCATCCATCGAATGGTTCGTTCCAAGACGCACGATCATATCTCTGCCATCGCCGCCATAATACTGATCGGGTGCCATCTGGATAAACTGCGTACCATAGGCAAGATAAGAACCGTTCGAGCTGTGATTGTCGCGGATATAGCATCTGCCTTCCTGCAAATAGAGCTCGCCATGATTACCTGAGACAATGCTGGAATTTAATCGGATACTGTTGTTTTCATTCCGACCGAAAGTGTATGCGCCATCTACAAATTTGCTCAGGTCGTATTCCTGTATGCCACTACCATCTACAATGACAAGCGAGCTTTTTCCTGTCGTATTTTTCTGGTATTGCTGCAGCATCGACTCGTCAAACAACACCGTTTTTTCTTCTCTGTCTCCCATAAGTCCTCCCCTCTATACTATAAGAAAAAGGACTGTTGCACATACAATACAACAGTCCCTTTAGTTCCTGCTTACTTATCCACGCTTGAGGAAATCTGGAATCTTGATTCCGCCGCCATTGCCTGTCTCTCTCTTTGCAGGAGCTGGCTTTGCTGCACTTGAAATGTCAGCACTTACCGATGGCTTCGCTGCTGGAGTGGACATGAAAGATGGCTTTGTAGCGGTTCCCATTGGCTTTACACTTGTAATTGGCTGGCTCGCATATGTAGGAGTTTTACCAACTGGTGCTACTGTCGGCTTTACAGCAGAAGGCTTTGCTGGATTCTGCATAACCGGCTGTGTTGCCGCATTGTCCTCAATACCTGTTGCGATGATTGTGATACATACATCCTCACCCATCACATCATTATCTACAGTACCAAATATGATATTTGCGCCGTCACCAGCGACTTCTGTCAGGTATGTGATTGCATCGTATGCTTCCACAATACCAATATTTCCCGAGAAGTTTACAATGATATCGCTTGCACCACTGACGGTTGTCTCCAGCAATGGGCTGTCCATAGCAGACTTGATTGCATCCACTGCCTTGTTATCACCACTGGCACGTCCGATACCGATATGAGCGACACCCTTGTCACGCATTACTGTCTGGATATCTGCAAAGTCAAGGTTGATCAGACCCGGCTTGTTGATCAGGTCTGTGACACCCTGTACACCCTGCTGCAATACCTCATCTGCCTTCTTCAAAGCTTCTGGAATACTTGTACGCTTATCGCAGATCTGTAACAGCTTGTCGTTTGGAATGACAATCAGAGTATCTACGTTTTCTTTTAACTTTGCAATACCGTTGATGGCATTGTTCATACGAGGCTTACCCTCGAAAGAGAATGGCTTTGTTACAACGCCGACAGTCAGGATTCCAAGATTTCTTGCAATCTCTGCTACGACTGGAGCAGCACCTGTACCAGTACCACCACCCATACCACAGGTAACGAATACCATATTGGCATCCTTCATGATATCGGTAATCTCTTCTCTGTTCTCTTCTACTGCATTTGCTCCGATCTCAGGCTTTGCACCTGCACCGAGTCCCTTTGTCAGCTTCTCACCAATCTGAATCTTTGTTGTTGCACGATTCTGTGATAAGATCTGCTTGTCTGTGTTGATAGCGATCAACTCGACACCTTCCACATTCTCATCAATCATTCTGTTTACTGCATTGTTACCAGCTCCACCTACACCAATCACAAGGATTCTTGCAGGGGTTTTCTCGTCATTCGATTTTATTTCAAGCAAGGTCTTTTCCTCCTTTATTCTATTTGCGCATTATTATCCTATATAATATAGGTTTTTGTTGAAATAATCAATAGGTTTACGTAAAATTCACTTAATTTTTGCTAAAGCTCGCAGTTGCATTTTCCGAATCAAAGTCTTTCATATACAATGTTCCGGACATACCTTCCAGATTTTTCAGTATGTTGCCCAGATTCATCATCTGAACCGCCAGATATTCCCCCTCTCCCAATTCGATTGTAATGCCTCCGTGTTGAAGGACAATTTCATTTTCAGCGGTGAACTTGATACCGTCAATCTCCAGATCGTATTTTTCCACCAACTGCGTGATAGTCAGTATTGTCTGGAATTTCTTGTCGTCGTCACTCGGCAGTTTCTTGCCGATGCTCCACTCGGTAAAGGTCAGACCTTTGATCAGCGGTGCACTTCCGACACGTCTCTTCGACGAATCCAATACTATACCATCTTTATCAAAATACACATAGTCGCCCTTGTATAACACACAGCCGGCTATGGATTTTTCGTAAACTGTCACGGTTACCGTGTTTTTATCTGTTAGTTCCAGATCCATCTTGCTTACAAAAGACAGATCTTTCAGTTTGTTCATTTTACTTTTGATATACAACAGCAATGTGTTGTCCAGCGGTGCTTCTTCCTTCATCGCATCACTGACCGACTGTGTATTTACAATCTCACAGCCTTCCACCTGCACCTTATCAACTGTCCATGTCGAAAGATACGCAAGCGTTCCAAGTATCACTACAAGTATAAACAATACAATCCAATGTTTCTTCAAAACGATTCTCCTTTTGTTTCTATGTACCGCTCTGATTTACCGCTGCATCTGCAGCTCTTCTTTCGTTGGTGCCTCGTATGGAAGCATCTGTCTCGACACGCTTAACACGAATCCCATCTCTACCATCAGGAACGCCAGCGATGTACCACCATAACTGATAAATGGAAGTGGGACACCTGTATTCGGGATGACATTGGTAACAACACCGATGTTGATGATCATCTGCACTGCAATATGTGTCATAACACCGGTTACAACCAATGCACCATACCGGTCTCTGGCATGGTTCGCAATATAGCGAAGCTGTACGATCAGCATGACAAACAATGCAATAACACAAAGCGCGCCGAACAGTCCAAGCTCTTCACAGATAATCGCAAAGATCATATCATTGTGCGACTCCGGCAAAAATCCAAGCTTCTGGATACTCTGTCCCAAGCCCTTTCCAAACAATCCACCGGAACCGATTGCATACAGAGACTGCATCGTCTGGTATCCGGAATCACTCGTCTCCGGGTGCAGCCATGCATCGATTCGATCGCCACGATAACCAACGGTTGTGATAAGCAGTACACCGGCAATCACCAGTGCAACGACCGGCATAACCAGAATTTTATAATCCGGACATGCCACAAATATAATGACGACCATGATTGCCACACAGACAACCGCAGTACTTAAGTTCTCTTTCGCGATCAGACCCGCACTGACAATACACGGTGCGATCAGCCGGATGATTCCCTGATAAGAGGTCAGGTATTTCGGATGCTTCACACAAACACTCGGCAGATACAGGATAATCAGCAGCTTTACAATCTCGGATGGCTGTAACTGAATACCACCGACCTCGATCCAACGCTGTGAACCATTGGAGGATACACCAAGCACCAGTGCGATACCGGCACAGACAATCATCGCTGTCACGATCAGCCGCTGCATCACCGGACGCTTATAAAACTGATAATTAAAACAGGATATCAACATCATTACGACGATTCCTGCCAACCCGATCATACCCTGACGCATCGCAAAATATCCGCTGGAAAGCCCGGAAAGTGTCGCCCGGTATGCACTCGCGCTATACACCATCATGACACCAAACGCAAGCAAAACGACAACCAAGAAAATCGTCTGATAATCAATGTATCCGCCGGTTGCGAATACTTTATTCTTTTTCAATTTTCTTCTGCCATATGCCATAGCTCAGACACCCCTGTCTTTTCTTTCCATTTCCGCTTTCCTTATGAAAGCGCATTTACATATTCCTTGAACATATCTCCACGCTGCTCATAATTGTCAAACATCCCCCAGCTTGCGCATGCCGGCGAAAGAAGCACCGCATCGCCCGGCTGTGCATGTGTATGACAATACTCCACAACCTGTTTCAAGTCATCCATCATTTCAATGTTTTCAAATCCATGCTTTCTTGCACAGTCTGCAATATCCTGTGCTGTCTGTCCGATCAGAAGCAGACATTTTACCTTGCCGTCAAAGCTCTCTATCCACTCATCGTAAGTAGACTTCTTATCATAACCGCCACCGATCAGATACGTCGGACGCACCATCGACTGGATTGCCTTGATCGCTGCATCCGGATTTGTTCCTTTGGAATCATTATAATAATTCACATCATTTAATGTGCGCACATATTCGATCCGGTGTGCCACACCCTTAAATGCGCCGCAGACCTTACGGATCGTGGCAATATCTGCTCCCATATAATAAGATATTGCAACCGCAGCCAAAAGATTCTCTATATTGTGATCTCCCAGCAGCTGGAACTCAGAAAGCGGCATCACATAAGTCTCTTTGCCATTCTCCCGGATCACAACCGCACCATCTTTGACGATTACACCGGACTCCAGTTCCTTTTTATGGCTGAACAAAATCACCGTTGCCGGAACCTTATCAATACGCTTCACCGTCTCCGGATCATCGTAATTCATCACTGCATAATCTTCCTTCGTCTGGTTCTTCGTGATATCCAGCTTGCAGTTCGCATAGTTTTCAAATGTATAATGCCGGTTCAGATGATCCGGTGTAATATTGAGTATCGCGCTCACATGTGGGCGGAATGTATGAATTGTCTCCAACTGGAAGCTACTGATCTCTGCAACCGTCACCGAATCCGCACTGCTCTGATCAGACAGACTTGTGTATGGGATTCCGATATTTCCTACGACAAATGTTTTGTCGTTGTAGGCTTTCATGATCTCGCCAACCAATGTAGTCGTTGTCGTCTTTCCGTTCGTACCTGTGATGGCGGCTACTGTACCCTTCTCGTAAGTATATGCAAGCTCGATTTCACTCCACACCGGAATACCTGCTTCTTTTACCTTGAGCGCAAATGGTGCATCGACCGGGATACCCGGACTGATAACCATACAGGAAATATCTGCAAGCAGTTCATCAGTCAGCGCACCAAGCCAGATCGTCAAAGCCTCTGGTTTCTTGTCAAACCCGAGCTTCTCAAGAATGACTGTCTCTGTGAGTGTACCCTTCGGGTTCTCATCAAACAGCACAACCTGCTCTCCATTTCGAAGAAGCTGCTCACTTGCACAGATTCCACTTTTTCCTGCTCCTGCAACTAATACTTTCTTATCGAACATCGTTTTCCCTCTTTTCCATTCTATCTAACGTTTCTAAATTGCCAGAATTCCGATCAGACACAGAATCGTTGTAACGATCGAGAAGATCGCAACGACCTTTGTCTCCGGCCATCCGCAAAGCTCAAAATGATGATGGATCGGTGCCATCTTAAATACTCGCTTTCCAGTTGTCTTGAAGCTTACAACCTGAATAATAACAGAAAGCACCTCTGCCAGATAAATAAATGCAACGATCAATATAATCAGTGGCATCTGCAGCATATACGCTGTCGACGCAACAAATCCACCCAATGCCAGTGATCCGGTATCTCCCATGAACACACGTGCCGGATAGACATTGTATACCAAAAAGCCAAGCAGGCTTCCTACGACTGCACATGTAATCGGTGTTACACCAGAGCCTGCCGCGATAGATGCAATCGCGAAAAAGGTTGCAATCAATACGGTAACGGAGGATGCCAATCCATCCAGGCCATCTGTAAAGTTCGCACCGTTTGCTGTACCAAGCATAACGAAGAACATCAATGGGAAATAAACCCATCCAAGGTCAACGACCTTATGTGTAAATGGAATAATCATCGTAGTTCCAAGATCCGTATATGCATGAATGTAATATGCAAAAACACCTGTTACCAAAAACTGTCCCAACATCTTCTGCCATGCACGAAGTCCAAGTGACCGCTTCATAACAACCTTGATAAAGTCATCCAAGAAACCAACCAGACCAAATCCCAATGTTGCAAACAGGATTGGAACGATCTCCTTATGATCCTTGATGTAAAAGAGTGATGTAATCACGATACTGAACAGGATGATCAATCCACCCATCGTCGGCGTTCCCGACTTCTTCAGATGCGATTCCGGTCCATCGTCACGCACAAACTGCCCGAACTTCAGTTTCTTTAAGAATGGAATAATGATCGGACTTAAGATCACACTCACACCAAATGCTATCAATGCTGGAACAATTATGTCGTACTTCATATCTTCTCTCCTTTATCAAGCCATCGCTTGTATTGTAATATTTAAAACACAGCATCGTCGATGCTGATTGTCTGCGTCGTCTCCTCCTCTGCGTTCTCGTCCTTGTAGATACCGAGATACGGCAGAATGTTGTCGTATATCTCACCTACGACCGGTGCCGCAATCGTACCTCCATAATAGATACCCTGCGGTTCATCAATCAGAATCAGTGTCATAACCTGCGGATTGTCCGCCGGCGAAAATCCAAGGAAGGATGAAATGTAACGGTTCTCACTTCGCGGCAGTTTCTCACTTGTTGCCGTCTTGCCACCAATCGAATACCCTGCGATATACGCCCGATGTCCGGTGCCCTCTGCAACGACTGCTTCGAGCAGTCCTTTCATCGTCTCGCTGGTTGCTGTACTTACTGCTCCTGTCTTCGTCTCATATTTCAAAACCTCAGTGACATTGTTATTTTCATCTGTCGTATACACACCGAAATGAGGTGTGACCAGATTCCCGCCATTTACTACCGCAGCTGCTGCACGCATCAACTGTAACGGCGTAATCTGAAACGACTGTCCAAATGACATCGTTGCAAGCTCGACCGGTCCTACCTTTTCCTGCTTATGGAAGATGGAATTTGCCTCTCCCGGCAGGTCGACCCCCGTCTGCTCAAACAACCCTAATTTTCTTAAACCATCATAGAAACCATCCACGCCAATGCGTTCCCCAACCTGCATAAACACTGGATTGCAGGAATTCATGATACCTTCCCGGAAGGTTTCTGCCCCATGTCCGGCAACCTTGTGGCACCGAATCCGGCGATCCTCCACAATATGATAACCTGGGCAGTAAAACTGATCTTCCACGCGCAACACGCCCTGCTCAAAAGCAGTTGTCGCTGTCACAATCTTGAACGTCGAACCCGGCTCATAGGTATCACTGATACAATAGTTTCTCCACATTTGGTTCCGCATATCCTGCGTTACCGTTTCGTCCGTCTCATAATTCAATGTAAACGGTTCATTTAAGTTGTATTCCGGCACATCCGCAAGTGCATAGATCTCTCCATTCTGCGGATTCATCACGATAATACATACGCGTTTTGCCTGTTTTTTCTCCAGCACCTCAAGCGCTTTCTGCGTGATATATTGCTGGATGTTTATATCTATGGACGTGACAAGATTTTGTCCGGCTGTGCCTTCCACTCTTCTCTCCGCCATATTTTCCACTTCAATGCCTCTGGCATTTGTAACGGTGTTGATGCTGCCATTTTCGCCCATCAACAGATCATCATAGTATACTTCCAGCCCGACAATACCCTGATTGTCGCTACCTGTAAATCCCAGCACATGGGATGCCAGTGTACTGTACGGATAATACCGTTTGTAGTCCTCATCAATCATAACGCCTGCCAGATTCATCGCGCGGATCTCATCTGCCAATTCCTTGTCCACATTGCTTTTGATTTTCTCACGCACCGAGCGTTTCTCTACACGTCTCCGGACATCTTCCTCCGGTAGTTCCAGTTTCTCACTGAGAACCCGAATTACAGTCTCCGGATCTTCGATCTGGTTGTAGATTACCGAAATCGAACAGACTGCCTGGTTACCAGCAAGCACAACACCATTTCTATCATAGATGCTGCCGCGCTTTGCCTTGATGCTGCGCTCACGTTCCTGTACCGCCCGCGCCCGATATCCATAATCGTCCGCCTGCATGGTCATGATGGAAACAAGCTTCACCGTTATTATAGTCAATAACGTAAAAAATGCAATCACTACGATCAACAATCGCTTCCGATGGGAACTCGTAAATAAATGCTGCATATCCGCTATCGCCCAATTCTCATTTTATAAAAATGTATTCCCTGTGCGTGCGAACTATACCTGTTTTCTACATCATCCGGTTGGTGCTTCCTGCGTTGTGTCCTGTGCAGGCGCTTCTGTCGTTGCACTCGGATCTTCTGTCGTTGTCTCGGTTGTCGTCTCACCCTCGGACTGCTCGACATATGGGTTGTCGCTGCCACCAGCTACATCATTGGCCGGAGCTTCTCCACCATAGATTGGCGTTGCAGGTTCATCCTCTGCCGTTGCCTCATCAATATCATATGTCTCATCCGTCTTATAAATATTCAAATATGGGAAGATAGCTTCTGCAATATCTGCAAACAAATGCGCTGCCTCGCCACTTCCTGACTGTAATTCCGGTTCATCCGCTACGACATAGATAACAACCTGTGGATCGTCCACCGGTGCAAATCCAATAAAGGAAAGAATGTATTTTCCATTTCCTCGTGGAAGCTTCTCGGCAGTACCGGTCTTACCTCCAATCTCGTAACCCTCAACGGTCGCTTTCTTACCGGTACCTTCGGATACTACGTTCTTTAAAAACTGACGCATCTGTGCTGATACATCCTCCGAGATCGTTCTTCTGACTAGCACAGGGTCCAGATTCCGGACGATATTTCCATTTTCATCTTCGATCCGCTGTACAACACTTGGCTCATAATAATATCCGCCGTTAATTGCAGAACAAAATGCGGTTCCAACCTGCATCATTGAGGTTGTTACACCCTGTCCAAACGAAGATATCGCAAGGGATACAGCTCCCATATTATCTGCATGATATACGAGCCCACTGAGTGAGGAATCGCTTGGTTCACCCGGCAGATCGACATTCGTGGACTGTCCAAATCCAAACAACACCTGATATTTATCAAATAATGCAATTCCTTCCTTTGCTGCAATCTGCATCAAAGCATCGTTGCAGGATTTCTCCAGCGCTCCGGAAAGGTCGACCATTCCATGTCCACCGTAATCATGGGAATGACACTGTATATAACGGTCCTCAATCTGCTCACCACCATCACAGAAGAATGTATCCTCTGGTGTGATCACACCCTCTTCGAGTGCGCCGGAAATCGTAAATGTCTTATAGGTAGAACCCGGCTCAAACACATCCGATACTGGGAAGTTACGCCATACCTTGTATAGCGCATCCACATGTTCTTCATCTGTTCCGTTTTGCTTAAAGTCCTCAAAACTGGAATATCCGGATGCCTCGAGTTCTTCCTGCGTATCGAACTGATACTGTGTCGAATCCAGATCATAAGCATCGTTTGGATCAAATGTATGGGAATTATACAGCGCCATGATCTGACAATTCTTCGGATTCATCACGAGCACGGATATATTCTTAGCGTCCTCTTCCTCCAGTTTTGCCTTTACCTTTTCCTCAACAATCTTCTGTACATTTGCATCAATACTTGTCACAAGGTTATAGCCGTTAGTTGCCGGCTCAATCGAATTGGTCACGCCGTAATCCTCATTCAGATACGAGTATTCCCGTCCGTTCGTACCATTTAACTCGCTGTTATAATACTCCTCGACGCCATACATGCCGACATTTCCGCTGACGGTAAATCCAAGCAGATGGCACGCAAGTTCTTTGTTCGGATAGACACGTACATACCGCTCTTCGTAATAGATTCCAACGACATTGGAGCCTTCATCGGTTTTGCAGTATTCCTCAAATTTCTGTACTTCCTCGTACTCAACGCCCTTCTTTGCCACTACATAGTACGATTTTTCATTTGCCAGAAATCCTGCGATCTCCTCATCTGTAAATCCGAAAAATTCCTTCAGCGCTGATACCGTCGCCGTCTTTTTCTTCTCATACTGCACGATATTGGCAGGCTCTAATATCAGATCATACACCTTCTTATCCGTCGCAAGCACGGTTCCGTTCGCATCGACAATATCACCACGCTTATACGGAATCACTTTGCTGGAATAGCCCTGTTGCGTCAACACCTGCTGCTTATACTGGCTTCCTTTTTGTGCATTGATCCAGATAATTTTTGCACCAAGCACACCAAATCCAACCATGACACACCCAAACACAAATTTCAATCTGCCGCGCATCCGGTTGGTAAATACCTTTCGCTTTCGTCTTCTTCTATTTTCTCTGTTTTGTGGTCTTCTAGTCATACTTTTACCTCAACCGCAAAAATCGAGCAGCGAAACTGCTCGACTTTTGATCTACATCCTAATTCGAACCCGGAACATCCTGATACTGTTTTACATAATCTTCATTGGCACTGTCATAATAAATGATCTGTCCCCTCTTAGCGTAGACCATGCCAAGTTCATTGGTTGCTACATTGTAAATATCGTCCAATGTATACATATTATTCAAACGAAGCTTATGTGCTGCGTTATCATCTTCGATCTTTTCAAGTTCTGCCTCTAAGGCACTGATGTTGTTCTGCTGTGTGCTGATCTTCGTATTCAAATATAACATCAATACGCTTGATCCAACAACCAGACATACCATAAATGCCATAAACAGCATATATCCTGCGGAGAATGCCAGCGTCTTTTTGGTCTGCGCAGTCACTCTGCGCCGTACCTTTGGTCGTTCCTGCGGACGCTGTTGTGGAGCAACTCTACGGCTCGGTGCCTTTCTTTCCGGCTCATGCACACGGCGTGCCGGAGCTGCGTACATCTGTCTTGCAGCCGTACCGTCTACATAATTCATTTGTCTTCTAACCTGTTGTGCCATATCAATCACTCCTTAAAATCATACATCTGCTTTTTCAAATACCCGCAGCTTGGAACTCTTTGCCCTACTGTTTTCTGCCAGTTCCTGTTCACTTGGAACAATCGGCTTTCTGGTAATCACCTTGCCAGTCGGCTTCTTCCCACATACACAAATCGGGAACTCCGGTGGACATGTACATGGATTCATATTTCTTTTAAATATCGTTTTTACAATCCTGTCTTCCAACGAATGGAATGTGATCACGCTCAATCTGCCACCTGGATTCAGCCATGAGATCATAGTATCTAACGAATTCTCCAGCACATCCAGCTCGTGATTCAATTCAATCCGAATCGCCTGAAATGTTTTCTTGGACGGGTGTCCCTGTCCCTGCCGGACTTTCGCCGGGATCGCCGCCTTGATGATCTCGTTTAACTGTCCGGTTGTCTCTATCACCTGCTCCTGTCTCGCCTTGACGATATGCTTTGCAATATTCTTAGCGAAACTGTCCTCGCCATAATCGCGGATCACATGGTACAGCTCCATTTCAGAATATTCATTTACAATATCCTTCGCTGTCATAGTACTTTCCTGATTCATCCGCATATCAAGCGGCGTGTCCTCACGATAAGTAAACCCACGTTCCACATTATCAAGCTGATACGAGGAGACACCGAGATCCAGAACGATTCCGTCAACACCGCTCACAGAACAGTTCTTTAATACTGCATCAATATCCTGATAGTTAGAATGCACGATCGTTACACGATCTTTATAATCCTTCAACCGCTCGGTCGCAGCTGCAATCGCATCCAGATCCTGATCGATTCCGATCAGTCTACCTTTGTCCGAAAGCCGCTTGCAGATCTCTAAGGAATGTCCACCCCCACCGAGGGTTCCATCCACATAGATTCCATCCGGTTTTATATTCAGACTGTCAATTGTCTCATCCAAAAGTACCGATTTGTGTTTAAATTCCATCGCAGCCTCCCTTAGATGTTGAACAACTCACCAATCTCGGCGATTTCTTTCAGGTCAATCTCTTCTGGGCTGTTGATCTTATCCCAGGCTGCCTTATCCCAGATTGCTACGGTATCCGTATGTCCAATCATGACAACCTCGCGATCAATGCCCGCATATTCACGTAATTTTTGTGGAATTACAATACGATACTGACTATCCATCTCACAGACAACCGCAGATCCTTCGTAGAAATCACGAAGACGTCTTGCCTGGAAATTACTCTTTGGCAGTGCAGCAAGCTTCTCTGCGAATTTTGTCCACTCTGCTTCCGGATATACGTCAATGTTATGGTCCATGCCATTGCACAGCACAAATTTATCCCCAAGTTCCTGACGGAATCTTATGGGAATAATCAATCTGCCTTTTGCATCGAGGCCATGATTCGATTCTCCTATCATACCCATTGACATATAGCTTCACCTTTCGTATTGCATGCAATGTTCTTCCCTGTGTGGGAACAACCTCCACCGAGCACCACTTGACATCCATTTCACTGCCACTCAGCTTCCACTTGGGTTTCATTGTAACGCAAAAAAAAGGGAAATGCAATACCAATTTGCATTTCCCTTGTCCATTTCTTACAATTTTTAATTGATTTATTGTTCCTTTTTTCCTGCTGGTACCTGTTTTTTTACGGTATCCATCCGTTTTTTTACAATCAGCACGGAACAAGCCAGTACACAGATTGCTGCGATCATCTGGGATACCTTCATATTAATAAACGGAATCATCAAAGAATCCGAACGCAGTCCCTCGATCCATACACGTCCCATTCCATAGCCCCACAGATACATGAGGAAGATTTCTCCATCGAACTTTTTGTGTTTCCGATAGATGATGATGACAATCAGCAAAATCAGATTCCACACCGATTCGTACAGGAAAGTCGGATGTACCGTGATCCACTGCATTCCATCGTAAACCTGCATATGATTCGCCATCTCCGAAGTGATGATACCGGAGTTAATCATACCGGTCAGGGTTCCTTTGCCAACATAATAATCTGTTGGAATTGCCATCGCAAAAAGCGAATTCGTATAATCGCCAAACGCTTCGCGGTTGAAGAAGTTGCCCCAGCGTCCCATGATCTGTCCGATCAGAAGTCCCATCGTCACCGTGTCGGCAAGCACAGAGAACTTCATCTTCCGCTTCTTCGCAAAGACGATTGCAACAATCACACCTGCAATCACGCCACCGTAGATGGCAAGTCCGCCACTCCGGATATCGATCAGATCGAACAACGTCTTCCCGAAGCCCTTGCCCTTCTGGAAATACGAATCCCAGCTGAATATAATATAGTAGAGCCGCGCACCTAAGATTGCCGGGATGATCAGCCAGAGCATGAAGTCCAGATATGTGTCCTCGCTCTGCCCGGTCCTTTTTGCTTCCTTGCTGATTACAAGGAACGCCAGCACAAATCCAAGTGCTATGATCACACCATAAAATTTGATTTCAAATCCAAAGATCGTGAATCCGTCTTTGATATTTTTTAATACTATCCCAAGATTTGGGAATCTGATATCATACATAGTTTTTCCTTTTTATTTTCGTCAATAGACTCTATTGATAAGTTTTTCACAATGATATGTTTCTATACATTAAACTTGAATAAGATCACATCGCCATCCTGCACGACATATTCTTTTCCTTCCTGTCGTACAAGTCCTTTTTCCTTCGCTGCAAGCATGTTGCCGCTCTCCATGAGATCATCGTAAGCAACAACCTCCGCCTTGATGAATCCACGTTCAAAATCCGTATGGATCTTACCCGCTGCCTGTGGTGCCTTCGTGCCCTTCGTGATTGTCCATGCACGTGTCTCATCCGGACCACTTGTCAGGTAACTGATGAGTCCAAGCAGAGAATAACTTGCCTTGATCAGCTTATCCAGACCGGACTCCGATACGCCAAGCTCCTCTAAGAACATCTGCTTCTCATCATCATCTAACTCGGAGATCTCCTGCTCAATCTGTGCACACACAGCAAATACTTCACTGCCAAATTCCTTCGCATATTCGCGCACCTTCTGTACATATGGATTGCTTGCTCCATCGTCTGCCAGATCATCCTCGGATACATTTGCCGCATAGATCACCGGCTTTCCTGTCAGCAGGTTGTATTCCTTGATCCACTTGATTTCGTCCTCATCGTCTGTCTCAAAGGAAATTGCAAGCTTACCGGATTCCAGATGCTCCTTGATCCGCTTCTGCAGATCAACTTCCTTTGCAAGTTCCTTATTATTGGCTGCACCACGCTGTCCCTTCGCAATTCGACGGTCAAGCACCTCAATATCTGCGAAGATCAACTCGTAGTTAATCGTCTCAATATCACGGATCGGATCAACCGAACCATCGACATGAATGACATTTGGATCTTCAAAGCAACGTACAACATGCACAATCGCATCTGTCTCACGAATGTTGGATAAGAACTGGTTTCCAAGTCCTTCTCCCTTGGATGCACCCTTTACAAGTCCTGCAATATCAACGAACTCAATCACGGCCGGTGTTGTCTTCGCTGAATGATACATCTCGGTCAGCTTGTCAAGACGCTTGTCCGGTACCGGTACGACACCCACGTTCGGATCGATCGTACAGAACGGATAGTTCGCGCTTTCCGCGCCCGCCTTTGTCAAAGAATTAAATAATGTGGACTTTCCGACGTTCGGAAGCCCGACGATTCCTAGTTTCATTTTATGTTATCTCCTTTGTTTTTTGTTCAGCTGTTGTGTGAACATACCGCGCTTCTTTCGTAACTAAAGAAGCCACGCATTCAGCATATACTATACTATAACGTGGCCTAATTGTAAATTCTAAAGTTGATAATTACCCTTACAAAATGAATAAATTGTCTTATATCTCAACATTGTCCAGGATGTATTTTTCAAACTCCATATTCTTTCTAAACGTCTCATTCGACGTATTTTCCACCTTTTATACATAAGATGGTATTCGCATCCTCTCCATAGAAATTCATTAAAATAAACAGCATTTCCAGGCTTATTCTTCTGGTTCCATTTTCTATACGTGAATAGTGTTCGCGAGAAATGTGCATCTCATCTGCTGCTTCCCGCTGCTTCAACTTTTTTTCTCATTCTTAGTTCGTGGAGCTTCTCTCCAACTTTCTTCTCACAAAAAGTGTAACTCATCCCCAAGCCTCCGTTCATCGCCAAAACGTTTGTCTCCAAATGTAGGGATCAAGACAAACCATATATCTGTTTAGTGGTAGAACGCCAAACAGATTTCGATCATATTTTCTGCAGTATTCATATTTTCCTGCTTACTCTTCATTTAACTCATTGATGGAAATATCTTCGGAATGAAACTTCTTCCAAATCTTGTTTCCATCTATATTTTCACGCCCAGTTGTAAGCATTCTTACCTGACGTTCCAATTCGTCAATTCTTTTTAATGTATGCTCAAACACTTCATCTGCAATAATATCCGCCGCCTTCATGTCATCCTCACTTCCTGTCTTCAGATAATGCATAAGAAATTCTGTAATCAGTTGATTTCTTGTGTGACCATTCATTTCCTCCAGCATTTTTATAGCGATGCATTTTCCGGAACATCCCGCAAATAATATCTGAAATATTTATACGATCCTGCCACAAGCATCATCCTTTCTCGTTGCGCTGCATCTTCTTTTCCAACTCTCCATCAATCTGCTTCCACACCTCGGATGGTTCCAAATCAAGGATTTCTCCAAACCTATCTTTCCGCACTCGCATTTATACGAGCTTATTTCATCTATACCTATACCATACTTCAGCCTTCTACCGATTTTGATTCTCTTGATGAAAACTGCATGTATTACGATATTGAATTCCGTATTGTACGTATTCGCCTTGATAATGGAACCTATATCTGTATTGCCACCAATCTTTCAGAAGAAGAATTTCCTCTGGAAGAAATCAATAAACTTTACTGGATGCGCTGGAGCGAGGAAACAAGCTTCCGTGAACTCAAATACACCATCGCAGTAAACATATGCAGGGCATATCTCAAACACGGCGGTAACGAAACAGAGACCATGCTTCTCATACAAAAGTATCTGACACCTGTCAGGTACAATCGAAAATATCCTATCCACCTCCGTCCAAAGAGAAATAGAGATTTCATGTATCGGGTTGCATAAATCTCGTTACCATTATACTGCGTTATGAGGCAGATATGCAATCTGTCTTTTTGTCATAAAAAACCTTATCTAAATGACATTGAATGATTTAT